>Ga0255755_1003024_pt1 | contig 13271 bp, 7 predicted proteins | sample 011ome_18_FD_179955 | JGI IMG/M metagenome (GOLD analysis project Ga0255755, IMG submission 179955) | Coastal salt marsh microbial communities from the Groves Creek Marsh, Skidaway Island, Georgia - 011501BT metaG (version 2) | ecosystem: Environmental > Aquatic > Marine > Intertidal zone > Salt...
ATTAGTATTAGAGAGAGAGAGAGAGAGAGAGAGACAATTTTAATGTTATAAATAAGACGACGAATTTCTTCGTCGCTGATATATACAACGTGCGTGTAATTTTTCAACTACACTTCATATATATTTAAGTAAGTGACCACACACAGAATGTGGAAGGAAACAACTGAATACGCATCATCACGCATCCATCATTTTTTGAGTCCGCGAAAAAACAACATTCGCAAACTCTCGCACGAACGATTGCACGCGTTGAAGCTCTTGTTTCATCTCCTCTTGACTCGGACCAAAGCGATGAATGAACCGTAAAGATTGCACGATCAACGCGAAGATGACCAAGGAGAACAAGATCAAGCCGGCAATCCAGAAAAATTTATCGTAGGCTAACTTGGCGCCGAACGAGACGCCGCGGAGGAAACTTTGCGCTCGGTAAAGGAAACGTCGCAGTTTGGCCACGGCTCGTATGCGTGTGACGCTCCTATGCATGCGATTGTTCACGTTATTGGTCGTGAGATAGAAGAAGTTGCTGTTCGTCGCCGTCAAGTCGTGACAGAATGGGTCAAACATGTGGAAAAACTCGTTCTCGTCGAGGTTATGTTTCAACGCCTTTGCCAACGCTCGTAAATTCAGGACGCGTTTTCGTTGCGCCTTTCGATCGTTTTTTCTCTTGACTTTTAGCAACACGTCTCGAAGCGTGAGAGCTAATTTATGCGCGCCGAATGAATCGAGCTCTTCGTCCGTGAAAACAATGCGGACGCCCGAGACTGTCGGAATGCTCGTATTTTTTGCGTCTTCGGCGTCGTTCTTCGTACCATCGGCATCGCCACCGTTTTGTTGTTGCCGTTCTTCTTCTTTTTCTTCCTTTGAATACTCGTAGACGATACTCAAACACGTTTCGATTAAAATTCTCAATTTCCTTCTGTTCGCGCTGTCTTTGCCAATCTCTTCTTTTCTTATCGTCGCCGCCGAGATCGTTTCTCTCTCTTTCGAAAGCACCTCGCCAATCTTCTTCATCAGTCTTTTTTCTTTCACGCATTCCCAATTCATCCATTCCATTGGCGCGTACCCCAAAACGCGAACGATTGAAACTGAAATCAGTTTCGAAAACAACGCAAAGCGCGTCTTGGCGTCTCCGGTGCTCAACATCGACGGTCTGATTTCCAAAGCCGCGCCAGCAGATGGGATCGGATTGACGCATCGAACGAACCACCACAAAAGAGTGCTCGCAAACTGCTCCGGACGCGACCGAACTTCCTCGAAGGATGGTCTTTGCATGTTGTTCATCCCTCCTCCTCCTCTGCTTTTGAAACGCGTGAGCAATTGTTGGCGACGGAAGGAACTCGCGTTGCCGCCGTCGAACGCGAGGTCGTAATCTCTTTCGTTGTTGATCTCGTTGAGACGTTCGAGTTCTCCGTTATCTTCTAAAGACGATTTCCATCGAAAGACGACGTCTTTCAGCGGTAAGTTTCTCTCGCGCTCGTCTTCTGCGCTTTCATCAAGCGCGTGTGGTCTTTTACTTTTCATTGTTCCTTTCCTCGTTCGTCGGTGGCCCTTCTCCATTCCTGAAACGCAATCGTCGTGCGCGAAGCACGCGTGCGAGCCGAAGTATCCGCTCTTCTCCGCGAGCGTCGCCCACGCATAAAATGTCGCCTCGGCTTCGTCTACAGAGAGCAGCAACGAAGCTTTCGCTTCATCGGCGCTTCCAGCGAGGCGTTCAGTTAATGACGACCAAGGCGCGTCTATGCGTTCCGTGTAATCGCAAATCGGAAACGCTTCTTCTCTCATGTTCTCTTCTTCTTCTGTTCCTTCTTCTTCTTCTTCCGATACTACTTCTCCTCCCGCGTATCCTCCGATTTCTCCGTTTTCTCCTCCTCCTTCGTTATTGTTATTATTTCTATTATTCACGCTCGACTTCTGTATGACGACAACTTTCTCTGAATCCGCGCGTATGCGAATCAAGAACCTCCCGTCGACGGTTTCGCTCGCGGCGATAATTCGAGCGATAATTCCGTGTCTCGCGATGGTATTCCTTTTACGATGGTATTCTAAACTCGTAGTGTTATTTATATCGTAACGTAAACTCCTCTTTACCGATCCATCGTACGTCCTCGCGCACATCACAAACGACGGATTATAATGTTGCGTCAGCACCGTTTGCACCATCAAACGTAGTTTCGGTTCGAAGACGTTCAACATCAGCTCCGTCCCGGGCACGACCGCGTCCAAGACGAACAGCGGTAACCGCTTCCACTTCTCTCCTTTTTCTTCATTTTCTTCTTCATTCTCGCCGCCGCCGCGTACTCCTCCTCCTCCCTCCTCCTCCTCCTCGCCGCTCGAAACTCGAGTTTCGCTTCTGCTTTTACTTCTTCTTATCATTTTCTTCTTCTTATCATTCATTCTCTTCGTTAAAAACTCCACCGCGTTCTCGACGACTTTGTTCACCCGCATCTCCTCGTTAAAGTCGAATATAAATTGACTTTTCCGACACGTCGGACAGCACGGATTCTTCGCCATCCATCGCATCAAACTCGTTTTCGAAAACGTGTGTCCGCAACGCAACGTCACCGGGTGTTCGAATATCTCCTGCGTGATTGGACAGTGGAACACGCCGTTTTCGCCGCTCAAGAGAAGATCTTCTTCTAGAGAAAGGCGTTTCTTTTCATCATTTTCATCATCGTCGTCATCATCATCATTTTCATCATTTTCATCATCATTCTCTTCTTCGTGTACTCCCAACGCTTCCCTGCTGCGCACGTTTCCTTCCTCCTTCTCTTCTTTCCTCTTCTTTAAAAATAACTTCTTCTTCTTCTTCTTTCTCGCAAAAAAGCCTTCACCTTCTTTCTTCTTACGAGAGGAAAGAGAAGGAAGGAAACCCATGTGATACTAATTTATTATAAATAAATGTGTCTTTTCCTTCCTCTGACTGATGAGTTTTCTCTGTGGTTTTTTCTTCTCGTCGTCGTGTAGGAAAAATTCATCGTCAGTTCCTTTTCATGCATCAACGACACATGTCAGACAAATCAGACAAAAGAAGAGAGAAATTTTTGCGAACCACTCGCTTAAAACTCAAGAAGAAAAGGCGAAAGAAGAGCAAAAATTTCAACGAATTTCAACAGACTTATCATAGTAATTGAACGACAACTTTGAAGCAAAAAAGAAGGAAAAAGACCTTCACTCTCAAAGTCCTTAATAAATTTCTCTGCATTATTCTCTCTTTGATAGTAAGAAGAAGAGACAAGAACTTAATAAGAACAAAGAATACACTAGAGTAATATGAGAGGGAACGCGGGGTTCAGAGCACGACGGAAGAGTCGATCGGAAACGCCGTCTCCGCCTCCCTCGCCTTCGTTTTTGACTAATACGAATGCCGAAAGGACGATGCAAAACGAGACGAGAAAAGAAGAAGACGATCTCAATCGCAACGAGGAGGAGGATCAAAAAGTTGAACGACTCGTGCAGCGCGAAATCGCGCGTCGTAAAGAACTGAAGAGGAGAAGAAACGATATGCTGGACCTAAAATGCGTGGAGTGCGGGGCGACGGAAACGCCGCAGTGGAGGAAAGACGAATCCGGCGAGTCCGTGTGTAACGCGTGCGGGGTGAGAAACCTGAGAAGGAGACGCAAAAAGCAACGAGAGAAGCAGCGAGAAGAAGACAACCAACAACAAGAGGAAAAGAAAAAGTTAATCAAGGAAAAGAAACGGTTGGTGAAAATGGCCTTGTTCGGAGAGGCATCGACGTCGACGAGTGGTAGTAGCAGCTTTAGCGACGACGAGGATAGCGAAGAGACCGAGTACAGGAAAGCACAACGACGAGAATACTATCAACAGCTGCTTCTTTTGCGGCAGCAGGAACTAGAACGAGAACGAGAACGAGAACAACAACAACAACAACGCGCGTGGAGGGGGATGCTGCAGTTTCCATCGGTTATCAACGACATCGTCGAGGCGGTTCGATATACTTTTTCTTCGAGTACGAGCAACTGGAAAAACGAGGACCAGCGCGTTCGCGCGGCGGAAAAGTTGGCGAATTCGTTGTGCGAGATGGAGGAGGAGTTTTTACAAAAAGAGGGCGCAAACGACGATATCGCGGCGAAAGCAGCGCAACATCAACAAAGACAAGAAGAACCAGAAGAAGAAGTAGAAGTAGAAGATCAACAAAAAACAATCACCGGGAGCGACAATGAAGAAAATGAAAACAACTTCGTATCCAACGCCGTGCCGCCCAATCACATGTTGGGATACAATCACGCCATCCAAGAAATGATGAGGTCAGTTGTAGATCAATCAAATCGCCCGAGACCGTCGTCCTCGGCGAATGACGGAACCGTCGAGGAGGAGGAGGATTTGGAGGAGGACGCCAACAACGACGAGGGCTTTAGGATTCAAAACTTAGTCTCGAACAACTCTCCAAAGGGCCCGTCTTGGAAGGCGGCAAAACCGGATATCATCAATTCCATGGAGAAAGAGCGCATCGTTAAAGCCATTCGACAAAAATATTGGTCGAACAAGGATAAGGATGGTCTTTCGTCAGCACGACAACTTAGTAAAGAAGAGTGAAAAGTCATTTACTAGAGCCATTTAGTATTAGTATAGTTAAGGGAAAATTTGTTTTAAACTTTGTAAAACACCATGGTATTATTTTCAAATCAAACCTTGCGAGCGCAACTCGGCAAACGTTTTCGCGTTGTACACGTTCCCGTCCGCGTCTTCGCACTCTTGGTCTTGTTTGCGATCCCATTTCCCGACTTTCTTCTCTTCTAACGACCGGTGCAACCTTCTCGCCTCTTCAATCGTGGTGACTTCGTTGAACGCTTTGCTAAAAGGAATGTTCAAACATCGCATGCCGTGTTGATGGCGCCACTGCGTGAAGTGTTGTTCGTAGGCGCGTCTACCCCAGTACGAATAGTTGCCGCAGATTTCGCATTTAAACTCTACGTTCAATCCGTGCAGTTTATATAGCCAATACGGGATTGGTTTCCCGTCCCATCCCATCGGAAGTTTCAACGGGTTATAAATCTCTTTGTTCATCTCGTCTTCGTCCTCGTCTCCTTCGGAAAAAGCGAAATCGTCGTCCTCTTCGTGTTCTCGTTCGATTTCTTGGCGGGACATGGTGAGTTTCTTTTCCGCTTGCGATTTCGTGTTGTCTAAGGTTTTACGTAAAGCGCCCGCGAATAAGAGTTTTAATCGATATTCGAGTCTGGCGATGTGTTTGGCCTTTTCTTTTTGCGTTTTGCTTCGATCCTCGGCTTTTTCGTCTTTTTTATCTGCGCCGCCGCCTACGACCACGCCTTTGCGAATGTACTTGGACGGGATGGTCGCGTCGTCGTCTTTCCCTCCTTTCGCCGCCGATACCAATTTTATAACTTGGAACAAACGCTCGCACCGCTCGTCCGGCGTGCCTCCCGTTTTCAAACCGGCTTTGTTTAGCGCGTCTTTAATCTCCTCGTCATTCATGGAACTTTTCAGCGCTTTCGATGACGACGCGTTTTTACCTTTCGCGATGCCTTTGATCGCGGCCAAATCTAATTTGACGGTACCAGTGGTAGAAGCGACGACGCCTTTATCTTCCCACCCTTTCAAAGCGCCTCGTTCGAACAGCTTTTCAAACTCTCCGTCGATTTCCTCTTTCACGAGCACGTCGCGGGCAAATTGCAAAGGACTCGCGCGTTCTAAAAAGTCGACGAGATATTCGCACAACTCTTCGCAGAAAGAGACGTACGCTTTGGAGAATTTCTTCGATCGATCGAGGTTGGCTGTTTTTTCAGCGTCGAACAAGTTTGGCAGCTCGTGGAGAAACGCGACGTATTCGAGCGGTTTACGTCTCGTCTCTTCGTCTTCGTCGTCGCCTTCCTCCTCCTCCTTCTCTTCGTCTTCTCCATCCGAAGGTTTTTTCCCCGACTTTTGCCGCTGCTCCATCTTTCTCTTCTTGGACGCGTTCTTCTTCACCTCCTCGGTGTAACTCACTCCGAACGTTCTCGCGACGTCCGCGACAAACGCGTGATGAAATCTCACTAAATCCAAATATCTGCCCTGATGTTCCTCTCCCGAAAAATCCACTCCGTCCGGCAACTTCTCCGCGTTCGGATCTAACCTCGCGTCGTCCTCTTCTATCTCTTCTTTCCCGTTACTCTTCGCGGTTAGCTTTTTCCTCAACCGTTCTTTATTCGCGGCGATCCTTTGCTGCTCTTCCAACTGTTCTCTCATCGCATCCGTATCGTCGTTAGCGTTCGTCGTCGTCTGCATCGCCGCCGCGCCGCCGCCGCTCTCATTATTACGACTCTGTAATCTCATCTTCTCTTCTTTCATTGCTCGGTAAAACGTTTCGAACGGTTTCTCCCCGATGCCGCCAGAGCGTTCGATTTCCTCTTTTCGGCTTCCGTCGAGGTCTTCATAGTACGCTTTCTGTTGTTTTTAGTTCGCGTTTGTTCATAAGAGAAAAGGTCAGTCGTTTTCAATCTTACGCGCGCGCGTTGTTCTCTCCTTTAGAAGAACACGGCACATTACATCTGACGACGACGACGACGACGCGTAAAACAACGCACAAAAGAGAGGAGTATTTGTCGTCTTAAAGAATGCGACGAAAAAGAAGTAAGAGAGAAAAAGAGAGAAAAAGAGGCGCACCAATTTCCGCGCGTTCGTTCGCATTCGATCGAGCATTCCTCTCACTCGGTGCGATTGCGCGAGCCGTTTCTTGTGCGAAAAATCCACCCCTTTCCTGGAAAACTCTCTCGATACAACAAGTTCCAGAGATTCGTTCTCGAGGTGCATCGCTCGCGCGTTTTCTAGGTGCGCTAAGGACATTATTATTATAAGTTTAAGTGTGTTAAAGTGTCTCAGAAATGAAGTAAATTGGGGAAAGTTTGCTTCATTTTATTCAGCGCGGAAAGGAAAACATGACGACGGCAAGGACGACGACGAGTTCTTCTCATCTCTCCCTCGCGAGAAAGGGCTTTAAACAAAAGAGCGCTTCACTTCCGCGTCGCGATCGTTCGAATACAAAGCCTTCTCTCGAAGGCGTAAAAGTATCGCGCAGTTCTTCTCATCATCATCATCCTGATGAAACGACGACGGGGAAAAGCAACACCAACGACCAAAGACGACGAGTGCTGTTTTTAGGGATGACGACTGTGGCACTCTTATCCGCAGAAAAAGCGAAAGCGTTTACCGTCGGCGGAGAGAATTTACCATCCGGGTCCATGTTTCCATCGTCGAATGAAAGTTTCTTTAACGATGAAGATGAAGAAGAAGAACGATACACGACGAAAGATTTGGTGTTGGACTTTGTCTCACCAATAGTGGCGTTGCGCGTGGTGAATATCGCGTTCAACGGAGGAATGGGAGGGAGCCCGAAATGGCTGGATTATTTGTGCGTAGCAAGTGTTGGTGTCGTGTTGTGGGTGTTTGCGACGGATTATAGCGGGTTAGATGCCGCGCTGCATTGATGTGATTATTATTAGTAGTACTCTTTAACGCGAACGCGGTGTCTCGTCCGTATTCGATTCGTCTCTCTCTCGATTGGAAGAAGGGTTTATTATTATAGTAAACTCTTTTCGATCATCGATGATGCTTCTTCCTCCTCTTCTTCTTTTTCTTTCGCGCGGATTTTTCTCATCTCGTCGTAACTTTCGTATTGTTTCACGATGTTCAAATACTCCTCGCGAGTCGGCTCGACGTTTCGCACGTTTTCGATGAAGAAGTCCCAGTCTTGATTGCTGAAGGATTCCGCGAGTTTCGGGTACAGATGTTCGCGACGGAATCGGTCGATGTCGTTTTTTGTCTCCTCGCTAATAGTCAACGAACGAAGTTTTCCTTTTTCCGTCTCTTTGTCATCTTCCTCTTCGCTCTCCTCCTCCTCCTCCGCTTTTGCCGCTCGAGTTTTTTCTTCGTGATTCGTTTTGCGGAAACTCATAAACTCAGCGCCGGTTAGAAATAAAGTCAACGGTGGTGCCATCGGGGTAACCACTCGACACGGGCGACACAAACTCGCTTTGATAAAACTCAGCGGCATCGTCGGCGTTTCTTCGCTATCCAACGCGACCAACACCGCGGTGGCAATCATCTTGCGGATTTGGTGCAACATGAAACTTTCGCCGTAGACTTTAACCCGAACGAACGGGTACGACTCGAATCCTTCTATGATTTCCGGTTCTTTCGAACACGTAAATTCGTGTATTCGTCGATAGTGCATGACGTGCACGAGATCGTCGACGTCTTTTTCCAACAGCCAATACGTGTGTTTGCCGCTCGTCTCGATGCGCTTAGGTAATTCTTTTTCTTTTTCTTCTTCTTCTAATTCTTGTTCTTCAGACGACGACGTCTCTCCTAACCCGTCGTCGTCCTCGGTCAACGCGTTCTTTTTGTTTCGATTACCTCTGCCGCCTTTTCGATTTTTATCGTTCCCTTTTCCGGCGCCGTACAACCCTCTCTTGGTGTAGTTATGAAACGGATGCGAGCCTTCGAAGGTCTTCAACGCCTCTCGAAACATCTCGAGTTCGCCGTTTTTATCATCTCGCAAACACTTCAGAGGGAGTAAATACTCGTACGTTCTCGAAATCGCCGCGCGTCTGGCATCGAACGATTTCGTCGCCTTGAAGCACGCGAACGCTTTCACCGTATCCGTCGGTAAGTGTCGGTTGATTTTCTCCACTATCAACGCTTTCGCCTCCGCGTCGTCTTCTTCTTCTTCTTCTTCTTCCCTCCTTTTACTACTTCTATTACGACTACTACTCTTTCTCTCGTCCTCCTCATCCTTTGTCTCCTCTTCACCAACAACTTCTTTTCCTCCTCCGTACGCTCTCACCGGCGCTTCCATCCTCAGCCCGACCACGGTAAACAAACTCGACACGCCTTTATCCGTCCTCGAACTCCTGGACCATTTCAAGCGAGATAACCCTTTCGATCGATAATTCGAGAATAAAATCCCTCCGGCTTTATATATCGCGTCTTCGATGACGTCATCTACCGTGGATCCTCTCGGGAGCATCACGTTCTGCGTGTTCCCTTTAAACGTATCGCCCACGTACGCCAAGACTAAAGCTATTGGGATTTTTTTCCTCGGGAGTTCAAATTTTGTTGCATCTTCGTCATCCGTTGGTGATGGCATAAAATCATCCGGACAGAGCACGTGCGACGGGTGCACGTTTTTGTTGTCTGTCTCGTTCAACAGAGAGATGCCTCTGATCGTTCTCTGTTGCTCGCGCTGAAAAGATGACGATGAGTTTGCGACGATGCAATTCCGCCGCCTTATCTGTTTTTGCGGGGAAAAGAAACGAGTGAAAGTATTCCTATTCCCGCTCGTGCTGCTCCCGCAAAACACCTGAACCATGGCTCTTTTGAGTATCCTTTGCGTCGTCGTTTCTTTATGAGTAGTGATGAGAGTACTGATGCCTTTTCCGCTGGTAAAACTGATGTTGCGCATGTGTTAATGTGTTACTTTTTTATGCTGTTGTTATACAGTTGGTAGAACAAAAATTATTAAAAAGCGGTTTCATCGTCGTCCAACATTTTCATCGAGTTGGTGGTGGTGTTGTTGTCGTCATTATTCGGTCTTGCGACGATTTCGACATTCTCCGGATGATGATGATGTTGTTCTTCTTTTTCTTCTTGGTCTTCATTTTTTGTTGGTTTCGTGCGTTGCGACGCCAAGACCATCCAGACGGCGTCTCCGGCGATGATCCCGTTTTCGTCAATCGGGCACACCAAATGTTCGCCCGATTGGACGTTGTAATCGGTGATTTTACAAAGCAGCCAATCCGTTGTCGATTTTGTTGCTTCTTTTAAAGCTCCTTCTTCTTCTTCTTCTCCTTCTTCTTCTTCAAAGACCGCGTATCCGTTTTTGAACACAAACTGACTTCCTCGATGGCAATTCAAATCCAACTCTAACGTTTTACCGATAACGACGCCGCCCCACTGGTCTCCTTGAGTAATCAACCATTTCAACAGCGGCATCTTCTCGTTTCCGTATTTGCGTTTGAGTTTTGTAGAGGAAAGATTCGATTCTTTGCAGTCTTGCCATCCTCGAGGATTGTACGCGACGTTTTTACGCCATCGACGCTGCGCGTTGGCCGATAAAAGCTTGTTGAATTTTCTTTCAAAATCCGAGCCTTTCATCGCGTGCCATTTCGTTTTCTTGCTATCAGTATCTAATCTCTTCCGTTTCTTCCCTGACGTCGTCGGTGGTTTGAAGACGATGTACTCTTCGTGCCTTCTCGCGCCGATTTCCAAATACCCTTCGACGCCGCCAACCTCCACCGGCACGCGCAACGGCGTGATGCCGTGTAAATCCTTGTGGGACATATCCGTCGGCGGCACGTACTGTTGACTCCGTTCCGTCCATAACTCGACTTCTTCTTCAAGTTGATCTTCCACGTATAAAACTTTCACTTTCTTCGTTTCCTCGTCAAAGCTTAAAACGTCCGCGACGTACCAGACTTTATCCAAAGGCCAGTAGATTTTAATCTTTTGATTGACTAACCCGCGGAGGAGTTTGATATCGGCGTCATTCAAGGTTACTCTCTTCTCTTCTTCAACAGAAGCTTCAGGGTGCTCTGTACATTTTTCAGCGTTCACTTCTCCATCCGCGGTATCGGTCGGGACTACTTCTTCCTTCTTTGAATCGACGCCGCCGCTGAACGCGATGGTTTTCCAAAAGCCATTCCTCGATCCTCCCGTCGTCTGAATCGTCGTCGTCGTTTTCCCCCGGGCTTCGTTATCAAGCTTCTTTGTTTCCACGTTACGCAAAGCCTCCAACTTCTGCATCTCTTCTTTCTCCTTCTCTTTCTCCTTCTCTTTCTCCTTCTTCTCCATCTCCCTTTGCTCTCGTCGAATCTCCATCTCCGCCAACCTCTCCGCCTCTCTCAAAGCTTTTTGCATCGCAAACTGTTTCCTCCTCTCCTCTTTAATTCTCTCTGATTCTTGATTCCCGCACGGCACCCACTGCGTTCTGCACCCTTTCTTGTGCGGTTTATATCTCAACTCGACTCTTTCGTTCCGAATGTCAATCTCTTCCTCGACGCCGTCTTCGGAGTAACAAATTTTCGTTGTTTTTTTACCGCTCTTCTTATAATCTTCGGCTTGAACGACCTTAGCTTCGTACCACTCCTTATCGTCTGGCCAAAACACTCGAATAGTGTCGCCTTCTTTCACCTTGATGTTTTTCATCTTTTCGAGTTTGATGATTTGCGATTTGTCGGTGAGAATTTTAGCGGATGCGTTTACGCCGGTTGCCGCGTTGGTCAGTTTCTTGAACGCGCCGTTCGCGGTCGTGTCGTCGTCGTTCGCTCCTCCGCCGCCACCACCGCCACCGCCGCCACCACTTGCTATCGCTACGTGTCCAACGATGCCTCCCATCTCTTGAATAATCGTCGCCTGTTCCGCGGCGATGAGTTGTAAAAACAACCGCTTATTCGAGAGAAACTTCGTCGTTCGATAATTACCGTCTGCGGAGATCTCCCCGGTATTCACGTTCAGAAATCCTAACCGTGCCAAGGAATCCGCCGCCATTTCGCGAACGGTTTCGTCTGAATCGCCGTGTAACATCCTCGCCATCTCCGTTCTTCGCGTATTCGCGGCACCTCTCACGTACCCTAAACACTCGATCGCTTTCGCCCTCACGCCGGCGTCCGGATCGCGCATCAACTCGCCCACGCACTCGGCGGTTTGAAACAACTTCAAATCGTCCGACCCGTCTGTTTTCGGCTCGCACTGCTTCCCTTGCCACGATTTCTTCAACGTTTCGCAGAGTTGCTCGCGAATTTCGCAAATTTCGTCGTGCGCGTTGAACAAAATCAACTGCGTGTAATACGGCCTCGAATGAAACCCGAGTTTCGCGAACGCTTTCAGAGCGGCTAAGCGTACCGACCAGTGGCGTTTGTCTGTGCACGCTTTCGCTAATAAGACGAAGTCTTCCTTTTTCCGCGCGCAGTGTGCTAAGTATTCACACCCGGCGGATTTAATCCACGCCGGAACGTGATGGCCGCTTTGTAACGTTTTCTTGCCCACCAAGGCGGTCACGGCGTTGAAATCCACGCGATCAAAGACGTCTACTACTTTTTTGCTACTATAAATGCTATTATCATTATTACCTTCCTCTCCGATGATGATCGTTTTCGAGTACATCTTCAGTTCCATCTCTTCGACTCCAGTTCGTCGTCCTTGGCCTAAGAAATTCGCGACGACGATATCGTTGTTGTCCCCCCCCGCGTTACCGTCCGCCTTTTCAGCGCCAACCCCTACGCCGCCTCCACTACCACCACCACCCACTAATAATCCATACTTCCGTCTTTTTTGCTCCAACAACTTCGGCATTAAAAACGTCAACACTCTCAAACTCCCGCCGCACGCCAACGTCCCTTGACTGTCCCCAACCGACGTCCCTTTTTCCACGTACCTCAACAAACTCTGAATATCTTCAATCGTAAAAAAGGAAGTCCCGTCGTCGTCTAAATCGTTATCTACATCGTCGCCGTTTTCTAAACCACCGTTCTTCTTCTTATCAGTCTCATTCTTAGTAGTAGTAGTAGTAGTATTGTTTTTCTTCTTTTTCTTCTGTTTCTTCTTCTTCGCCAGCGAGGAGAGACAGGCGACCGAAGCGGTGTACAACTCTCTGTTCATATCTTTCGTCGTCTTCGCGTCGTTCGTCGCGCCGGGGCCTCCTGAATCTTCGACGATGTATAACTTCCCGATGCAAAACTTAACCACTTCATTGGTCAACTTTCCAAACAACACTCTTTCTTTGTTTTCCTTTTCCTCCTCTAAATCCTCCTCTTCGTCTTCTTCTTCAAAGAAGACGTTGATTTTCCCGCACGCGTCGAGCGCGAAAAGGACTCGTTTTAACAGTTGTTCTTTACTGAAATTACTCGTACTACTCTCGTCGTCGTCAAGAAGAATCCTCATCCACTCTCGTATTGGGTGCACGCACATTTGCTCGTAGATGATGATGATGCTATTCTTCTTCTTCTTCTCGTTATTCTCGCTTTTATTCGCAGCACTTCTCTCGTTCATCCTTTGCAAAAGTGCGAAACACTTCGCGCGAATCAACGTTGAATTCGACGCATCCAACACCTCCGATGTCAACGCCTCCGACATCATCATCATCTCTTCTTCTTTGTTTTCTTCTTCCTCAAACAGCATCATCGTTAACGCGTCCAACGCTTCCACGCGTGAATCGTCGTCCACGCGAGGTTTTGAGAACGCGATGTGTTTCATTTGAGAAGAAGAATAAGAGTTTATGTTGGTCGTCATCTGAGCAGAGACACGTGATGGATTTTAATTGA
>Ga0255755_1003025_pt1 | contig 13265 bp, 12 predicted proteins | sample 011ome_18_FD_179955 | JGI IMG/M metagenome (GOLD analysis project Ga0255755, IMG submission 179955) | Coastal salt marsh microbial communities from the Groves Creek Marsh, Skidaway Island, Georgia - 011501BT metaG (version 2) | ecosystem: Environmental > Aquatic > Marine > Intertidal zone > Salt...
TACAGCGTTATTTAAATAAAAAATAAAACTTGCTGCTATGATGAAAAAAAAAAGAAAAAGGATAATTGATTTTAGATTCAACAATTTTGTCATTTTAGCTACAGCTAGATCCACCTAATACACAAAATTTAGAACAGTGAGGATGATTTAAGTAAATTTTTTTCAAAGATCCGGCAAGACTATCGCCCAAATCAAAACTTTGATCATAAGGCAATAAAGTACAAGCGATAACAGATGGTTTTACGTTATTTTTTTTCTTAACAATCATTCTTGAAGATGAACACATTATTTCATCTGGACTTTTATTTAAAATTTTCCAACAAGCAGTTGTGATTTCTGGTGTATCTTGTTTTTCATCCATTTCAGCAAAAGTAACCAATTGTTTTTTTGAATATGCATCAAGTTGTAGATGGTTAGCTTTGATAAAATTGTTAAAACTCTTTCTTACTATATTTTCATCTTCATCCCATAATAACCTTGTAGCTAAAGCATAATTAAATTGATTTTTGTTGAGCCACTGTAAACCTTGCATCATTACATCATAAGTATTTTGTCCTCTTATTTTTTCATGCTTTTCTTTCTCATAGTGATCAATGGAAACCCTAATAGTTAAATTCGCATGATTTATTTTTAATAAGGCCTCTTTTCTATTTAACATTGGTTTCATAGCATTAGTTAAAACTAATGTTTTAAAACCTTTGCTTAATGAATAATCTATCATTGTTAGAATATCTTTATTCATAAATGGCTCTCCCCCGGTAAAGCCTATTTCATAAGTTCCTAGTTTTTTTTCAATCGCTTCATCTATAAATTGCTTCACTTCAGTAAAGGATAAGTACGAAAGACGATCATTAGTAGGACTTGATTCAATATAACAATTCTTGCATGCAATATTACATAAAGTGCCAGTATTAAACCAAACAGTTGATAATTTTTTTGCTTCTACAAAAGCTCTGTCACTTCCATCTAGTGTTTGTAGAGGATTATTAAATTTTTTTTCCATTCTATTTTTACTAACTATCCTAAAAGTCCTGCAAAAATATATAAAAATAAATAAAAAATAATAAATACCAGAGCCCAATAACAATGAACTAATCTATCTTTAAATTTTTTTTGATTAGTAATCAAAGGACTATTTTTTTTAGCAGGTGTGTAAGTAATGTCTTCTATAGATATAGGTTCGCTAAATTCTTTTTTATCCAAAACATCATAACTATATTTCCAATAATCGTTGGGATTGGGTTCGGTGTCACCAATTTTTATCTTTTTCAGATAATTAGATAAAAAAATAAACAAATAAATTAAAACTATCAGTAATAAAATAGACCAAAACATATATTTCATCTGGCGCGCCCGGGAAGATTCGAACTCCCAACCTTCTGATCCGTAGTCAGACGATCTATCCAGTTGATCTACGGGCGCACATTTTTATATTTTTATTATAATTTTACACTTAATGCCTTAGAAATTTTAGTTAACATACTTGTTACTAAAATACTTAAATTTACATCGTCTATTTTTCTTTTTGAAGAGTATTGATTCAACACACAATTAATAGAGTTAAGTTTTTTACTGTAGCCATTATAAATATAACTACTTTTGCTTCCAATAAATTTAATTAATTTTTTTTTTTTAAATTTATTAGAATATTTTATAACAGCTTTAAAATTTTTATACTGAACAAGTACTGAAATTTGTTTTGAACTTTTATTGATAACTTTTGTATCAAGCGGAATACCAAAGAAATTAATCAAAACTGACAATGGGTGAGGTAACCAGTCTTTAATCAATTGATTTATTTTTCCTGACTGTAATTTTCCGTAGATAAGCTCAATTTTTTTTATTTTTCCAATTTTTTTAATTTTTTGACGTAAATTTAATGAATTCAAATTATATAAATCATTATAATGAACTATAAATTTTTTTATTTTTCTTCTTTTTTGAATTTTTTGAATTTTATTAGCTTCTAAATTATTATTTACGAAAGGTTTTTCTACAATAATATTTTTATTATTTAAAATAATTTTTTTAACAAAATAAAAATGAGTTTTTATACCTGAGGCTACAATATACAATTGAATATTTGGGTCCCTAAAAAATAATTTATGTTGTGTAGTAAAAATTTTATTTTTAATTTTTTTTCTTCTTAATATTTTTACAACCCTAAACTTTTTATTTTTGCTTATATTTTCAAAATACCTTTTTCCCATCAAGCCGTAACCAATTATACCAACACCAATCATAGGTAACTAAACTAGCCTAGGATCAGGAAATGGAATAATAAATTTTCCGCCCATTTCTTTGTACGGCTTATTTTTTTTAATAATATATTCGGAATAATTCCACGCAAATATTATTAAAATATCTATTTTTGCTTCCTTAAGTTTTTTAGCATTTTCGATTTTAATTTTTCTTCCTGGTATATATAGATTTTGTTTTAATTTATTATCATCAATTATAAATTTTACTATTTCATCTTTTATTCTAAAATAGTTTAAAAAAGTGGTTGTCTTTGCTGCAGCACCGTAACCGGCTATTACTAAATTTTTTTTTTTAAATTTTGTAATAATTTTATGCAATTTAAGTCTTGCACTATCAATTTTTTTTTTAAAATCTAGATATTTTTTTATATCAAATAATTGATTAATTTTTTTTTCTTTATTAATGAATTTTTTAATTTTATTTAAATTTTTTATTGGAACAGAATTGTTAATATTTGTTAAAAAAACCCTTAAAGAACCTCCTTGGGCTTCAGTAATCTCAAAATCAAATATTTGAAAATCGAATTTTTTGGAAAAATTTTCTATAGGTTTTAATGCATGATAATCCATATGTTCATGATAAATCGTATCAAATGTATTTTTTTTTAAGACCGATCCTCTATAGGAAACCTCAAATATAAAAAAACCGTCATCTTTTAATAAATTTTTTACTCCAGTAAAAAAGTCATGTAAATTTTCTACATGCGCACAAACATGATTTGCTGTTATAATATCAAAATTACCAAAAACCTTTTTTATATTATTACTTTTTCTATAAGTAAAAAAATCTGCAATTTGTGTAATTCCATTTTTTTCTGCAATTTTTTTTAGATTTTTTGCTGGATTTATTCCTAAACAAAAATTTTTTTTTTTAAAAAAACTCAAGAAAGTTCCATCATTTGATGCAATATCTAAAATTTTAAATTTTTTTTTTTTTAATTTAATAATTTTTTGTGCGTAATTTTTAAAATGGAAGTAATTTTTTTTAGAGGTATTTGTTTGATACAAATAATTTGAGAACATTAATCTTGGATTTATGGAGTGCCCAAGTTGCAAATGACCACATTGCATACATAAGTTAAGCTGAAGTGGATATTTTTTTATTTTTTTTTGAATATTTTTACTATAGGAGTTTGCTAGTGGTGACACTCCTAGATTTAAAACTTTTTTTAACTTCTTAGAAACACATAAACGACATTTTGTTACGTTAACACAGTCTTTATGTTGCATTAAACTTTTGAGTATTTAGATATTATTTTTTTTATTTGTATTTCTTTGTGCATATTTAGTCTTACCAAATCTTTTTCATAATCAAATTTGGATCTTTTTCTGCTACTGAAAGCTAAAAAATGAGTATTTTCTAAAAAATATGCCATGTGATCTTGTTTAAAAGTAGTAAAAAAAAGATCACCTTTTTTTACTATTTTATAATTTAATTTCGCATTTTTTTTTCTATCTCTATAAAAAAATAAAACTTTTCCTTTAAGAATATATGCAAAATGTTCGTCTTTCTTATGATAATGATTTGCTCTAATAGTTTTTTTTTTAGAATAAATTTCAATGCAAGACGAAAAACCCTTGTCTAAAATATTTAATAAATAACCTCTTTTATCTTTATACATTTTTCCAGTTTTGTGTTTAAAAACAAATTTTTTCATATTTTTTTAAATAATTTTGGATTTTTTTTATACCAATCTATTATCATAGGTAGATCTTTAATCAAATTTTCTTTTGGACTCCAACCTAACTTTCTTATTTTTGTTGAAGACACAGAATACCTCTTGTCATTATACGGTCTATCTTTTACATATTTAATATATTTATGAGGATCTTTTTTTAGTATTTTGCATATTGTTTTTGCGATATTAATATTTTTTTCAAAAAAATCACTTCCGATATTAAAAATTCCTTTATCTTTTTTAACAACCAAAAGACATAAAGCTTTAGCGAAATCAATGGCTGATAAATAATAACGAATATTGAGTCCATTTCCATGAATTTCAATTTTTTTATTATTTAATAGCCTATGTATTGAGGAAGAAATTAATTTTTCTGGATACTGTCTGATACCGTAAATGTTATTGGCTCTTACAATTAAAATTTCTTTTTTGTAGGTAAATTTATAGCTATTAATTAAAATTTCAGCTGCAGCTTTTGAAGCAGAATAGGGATTTGTTGGATTAACTAACTGTTTTTCTGTAAATTTTCCTCTTACTATTTCTCCGTAAACTTCATCAGAACTAACATGTAAGATTTTTTTTACATTATATTTTATACATTCAAGCAAAAAAGTATGTGCTCCAAGTGTATTTGTAATTGTAAAATTTAAAGGTGATTTAAAAGAATTATCTACATGGCTTTCTGCCGCGATATTTATAGCTAAATCACAATTTTTTAAATATTTATTATATTTTTTAACATCATTTATATCCCCTTTTATAAATTTTACCCTTGGTGAATTTATTATTGAAGATAAAAATTTTTTATTACCTGCATAAGTTAGCTTATCCAAAATAATAATTTTACTATTTTTGAATGTTTGAAAAAAAACTTCTGAAACATGAGATCCTATAAATCCTGCTCCACCTGTAATGAAAATTTTTTTAAATTTATTTACCATAAGCTTTATGAAATTAACTATATACTTAAATAAAAATTTTCAACTTCTTTAGAATTTTTTTTATAGTCAAATTGTCCTAAATCATATTCAATAATACAATTCTTTATTAGTCGTTGTTTTTTTAATAACATTGTAAGTTCAGCTATATTTTCATTTTGAAAAGTTAATATAGGATAATCACTAATCCACTCTTCATTTCCTTCCGTAACAGAGGATATAATTGGTATTTTGAAAACCATTGCCTCCAATAATATCAAGCCAAAACCCTCCCATCTTGAAGGCATTACAAAACAATCGATGCTATTAAAAAAATAATCTAGTTCTTGTTGGTGATCTATAATTTTAATCTTCTCACTATTATATTTTTTAAAATTTTCAGAGTGTCGTCCTGCCAAAATCAAATAAGTATTTTTTAAATTTGCTCTAATAAAAGCTTCTAGAAGTAAATCAAAACCTTTTTGTGGATGAAACCTCCCAATTGACCCAAATACATATGAGCCGATAGGTATATTAAGTTTTTCTTTAAGATTTAAATTATTTAAATTTCCTTTTTTTACTAAATTTGTCCACAAATATATTTTTTTTACTTTTCCCTTAAAATCTTTTTTAATAATTTTTTCTTGCGTTCTATTTAAAACAATTATGCCGTCATGATTTTTATAATATTTAATTTTAAAATTCATTAAAGATGTTGATACCAATTTAAATTTATCACTTTTTTTTATTAGCTTTGAAGAATTTCCTAAATGCGTATGTACTATGTCTGGTGATATTTCTTCAATAATTTTATTAATTTGGTAACTTCTAAAAAAATTTTTTATATTAAAAACTTTTATTTTTTTACTAATTTTATCAACAAACTGTGGGTCTTGGTTATTAATATTTTTTAGTAAGTAACAATCATGATTTTGTGATTGAAAATTAATCAACTCTGTAACATACCGTTCGGAACCTGCAAAATCTTTCGAAAGAATAATATGAATTATTTTCATAAAAAATTTATTTTCACTTATTAGCTAAATTTATCAATAATTATTTGATATTTTTTGTTAAATAATTAATTGAATTAATCAAACTTTAAACTAAATTAAATTAGCTACATATATCAATTGCTATTTTCATGTTAATTATAACTTATGTATACTAATACAACTCCAATTATTGTTACTTTCAAAAGTAGAGATGTAATATTTCGCTGTTTGGATAATCTTCAAAAGTTTAAAAAAATTTTAATATTAGATAACTCTAAAGACACAGAGACTAAAACAGATATTGAAAAAAAATATAAAAATGTTTGCTTTTGCAATTCTAGATATAATCTTGGATATTCTAGGGGGCATAATTATTTAATGAGAAAAGTTAAGACTGAATATGTGTTATTAATTAGTCCAGATGTATTTATTAAAGAATCAGAATTTAATCAAATTGAATATGCGATAAAAAAACTAAAGAATAATTTTGCAATTCTTGCTCCTAACGATTCAAATTACAAAAAAAAAAATTATGGAATAATCTCAAATTCTTATAAAAATAATTTTGATAATATTTATGAAGCAGATTATGTAAATGGGTTCTTTATGTTTATGAATTTAAAAAAAATATTTAAAGCAGGACTTTTTGATAAAAATTTTTTTTTATATAATGAGGATATTGATCTTTGTAATAGAGTTAAAAAAAATAAAGAAAATATATATATAATTAAAAACTTAAAAATCGAACATTTATCTAGTGCCTCGTCAAATATTGGAATAGAATATGATAAATGTAAAAATTGGCACTGGCTATGGTCAAAATTTTATTTAGAAAAAAAAAATAATGGATACTTTTTTGCATTAATTAAATATTTTCCAGTAACTTTGAAACTATTATTTAAATCTTGTTTCTATTTATTTATTTCAAAAAAAAAATTTTTAACAAACTTTATGAGATTAAAAGGATTAATTGTATCTTTACTAGGTAAAAAATCTTTTTATAGACCAAACATAATAAACAATTGAGCATGTTTTCTAAAACTTACCTATCTAAACTAAATCCTTCTTCAACACTTGTTATCAATGAACAAAGCAAAAAAATGCAAGAAGAAGGTAAGCAAATCTATAAATTTGGCTTTGGTCAATCACCATTTCCAATACCTCAAAATATCGTAGACTCACTAAAAGATCATGCTTTTGAAAAAGACTATTTGCCTGTTAATGGCTTGCTACAATTGAGGCAGTCCATTTTAAGGCATCTTGAAAAAAAAGGTCTAAAACATTTTAATCAAGATAATATTTTTGTTGGCCCGGGTACAAAACAATTGATGTTTTTACTGCAAATTGTTTTTGATGGTGACATTATTCTTCCTGCGCCAAGCTGGGTATCTTATGAGCCTCAAGCTCACATTTCAAAAAATAAGGTTCATTGGATTCAAACAAAAATTGACAATCATTGGCATGTCACGCCAGAAGAAATTGAAATAGTAGTAAAAAATATAAATTCTAAATATAAAATTATCATTTTAAATACACCCAATAATCCATCGGGGACAAATGCTAATAATTTGAAAGAGCTTGCGACAATTTTTGAAAAACATAATATTATTGTTTTATCTGATGAAATTTACTCTGATTTAAATTTTGATAATAATTATGAATCTATTGCAAAATACTATCCAGAAAAAACAATTATTAGTAATGGATTAAGTAAATGGTGTGGAGCTGGTGGCTGGCGACTAGGTTACTTTGCTATTCCAGAATCTTTGAGAGAACTTAATGAAAAAATGCAGGTAATGGCAAGTGAGGCTTATAGCTCGCCTTCTGCTCCTGTTCAATATGCTGCAGTAACAGCTTACAACTCTGATCAAAGTAAATTTTTAGACCACTCTAAAAGAATTTTAAAACTCATTGCAGACTATTGCTATAAAAAATTAAAAACTAATAATATTGAAGTGGCTAGACCAGATGGCGGTTTTTATATAATGCCAGATTTTACAAAATTATTAAAAGATAAGTATAAAACCTCAACTGAACTATGTGGTTCTTTGTTACAAGAAACTGGCGTTGCAGTTTTGCCGGGTTCAGACTTTGGATTTGATAAAAATAAATTAATTTTTAGACTTGGATTTGTAGATTTTAATGGTGAACAATTTCTAAAATATTCCTACACAAAAAAAAAATTGGAAGAAAAAGATTTGCTTACATTTGCTCCAAAAATAGTTGAAGGAATTCAAAAAATTATTGACTGGTCTGCAAAATAAAAGGTTGAGCTCAAATCTCATACGTATATCTTAGACTGTATATAAAAATGTAAGCAATAACGCTTATAAATAAACAATAACTAACAAAAAAAAGGGGGCATTATGAAAAAACTAATATCTTCTATAGTAAGTGCTTTAAGTATTTTTGCTTTAAGTTTTTCTCTGACAACAGTAGCCAAATCAGCAGAATTTTTTACTATAGGTACGGGTGGGCCAACTGGAGTTTACTTCCAAACAGGTAACGCCATTTGTAAAATGTTACACAAATCAGCAATCAGTGCTGAGCATGGTAGAAAAGGTGGGGCGGCAAAAGCATATCGTTGCACAGCACCTTCTACTGGTGGATCTAATTATAACATCGGCCAAATTAAAGAAGGTGAATTTCAATTTGGTGTAGCTCAATCTGACTGGCAGTTTCATGCAGTGAATGGCTCTAGCAAATGGGAAGGTAATAAATTTCCAGAACTTAGAGCAGTATTTTCTGTGCACAACGAGCCATTTCAAATTTGGGCAAGCAAAAAAGCTAAAGCAACTAACTTTAAAGATTTAAAAGGGAAAGTTGTGAACATTGGTAACCCTGGTTCTGGACAAAGAGGAACGATGGAAACACTAATGGATGCGATGAAAGTAAATAACAGCTACTTTAAATCTGTAACTGAATTAACATCTTCAGAACAAGTGAAAGCTTTATGTGATGGTAAGATTGATGCCTTTGGATATTCGGTTGGATTTCCAAATGGTGCCATGGAACAAGCAGCTACTTGTGCAGCTAAAGCAATGCCAATTAATTTAACTGGAAAAGAAGTACAAAAGTTAATTGATGGTGCCGCTTACTATGCAAAAGCAGTTATTCCTGCTGGAACTTATACTGGACAAAAAAAAGATGTCACAACTTTTGGTGTTAAAGCTACTGTTGTAACAAGTGCAAATGTTTCAGAAGAACTTGTGTACTTAGTAACAAAAGCAGTTTTTGAAAACTTTGATGATTTCAAAAAACAACATCCTGCATTTTCTTTCTTGCAAAAGAAAGATATGATTAAAGATGGTTTGTCTGCTCCGTTACATCCAGGTGCAATCAAATATTATAAGGAAGCTGGATTACTATAATCTAGTTTGAATATGTTAAATAAAAAAGGCCCAAAAATTTTTGGGCCTTTTTTTATAAAATGAATTTTAATATTAAAGATACTATTAAAGAAAAAATTCACGAAGATTTGTCTCCAACGAGAAATCTAAGTGGTCTTCATTTAAAAATTGTTGCATCGATTGCCATTACTTGGTCTTTATTTCAACTTTGGTATGCCTCTCCATTTCCATTTATGCTTGATATTGGAATGTTCAAAGGCCTTCCAGCTAGAGCTATTCATTTAGGATTTGCCCTAACATTAACTTTTTTAATTTATCCCTTTACAAAAGGTAAAAAGATCAATGTTTTAGACGTTTTTATCAGCTTTATTGCAGCTTGCTGCTGCTTATACATTTACTTTTTTTATGACCAGCTTGTTAATCGGGGTGGAATATTACTTCAAACTGAAATCTTAGGTTTTAAAGTTCCAATTGAATTAATGATTGGAGGTATAGGAATTATCATCTTGCTCGAAGCTACAAGAAGGGCGATAGGCGTTCCTTTAGTGATTATAGCAGTTTGTTTTTTGCTGTTTTCTTATTTCGGTAGATATGCACCTGACATCATTTCACATGGTGGCTTATCTTTAACAAGACTTGTTGGTTTCCAATGGTTTGATCAAGAAGCTATCTTTGGAATTCCCATAGGAGTATCGGTAGATTTCATTTTTCTTTTTGTATTATTTGGTGCGCTGCTGGATACGGCTGGTGGAGGAAGATATTTTTTAGATTTAGCTTTTGCCATGGTTGGAAAAATGCGTGGAGGACCTGCAAAAGCTGCCATTCTTGGATCGGGTTTAACAGGTTTGATATCGGGATCTTCAATTGCAAATACAGTTACTACAGGAACATTTACCATTCCTATCATGAAGCAGTCTGGATTTTCCAAAGAAAAGGCTGGTGCAATCGAGGTATCTGCATCAGTGAATGGACAAATTATGCCACCTGTAATGGGTGCGGCTGCTTTCGTTATGGCAAGCTTTATAGGGGTTACTTATTACGAAATTGTTAAGCATGCCTTTTTACCAGCAATTATTTCTTACATTGCTCTATTTTACATCTCTCACTTAGAAGCACTTAAATTAAATCTTAGAGGTATGGAAGAAGCTGAAATACCAAATCTGAAAAAAACATTTCTTTCAGGTCTACATTTTTTAATTCCAATTATTATTTTAATTTACTTATTAGTGTTTTTACGCTTCACAGCTTCTTACTCCATTTTTTATGCAACGATTGCTTTAATTATTGTCAATTTAATTCAAAAAATAATTAAAGAAGAAAATTATATTCTAGCTCTTAAAATTTGGTTCAATCAAACTATTGTTGGATTTGAAAAAGGTGCTTTGAATATGGCTGGAGTTGGAATTGCGATTGCAACAGCAGGAATTATTGTTGGTGCTGTTGGTTCCACAGGCTTGAGCACAAATCTAATCATCGTTATTGAGTCTATTGCAAAAGATAATATTATTATTTTATTATTTCTAACAATTATTCTTTGTTTGTTATTAGGAATGGGTCTTCCAACAACAGCGAACTACGTGGTTGTTGCTTCATTAATGACATCTGTTTTAGTTGAAGTTGGAGCGGCTTCTGGCTTTATTTTTCCACTAATTGCGGTTCATTTATTTGTGTTTTACTTTGGTTTAATGGCAGATGTTACGCCTCCTGTTGGTTTGGCATCTTATGCAGCCGCAGCAATTTCAGGTGGTGATCCATTGCGCACAGGAATGCAAGCTTTTTGGTATAGTTTGCGTACTGCAATCTTACCGATTGTATTTTTATTTAATCACGAACTTCTTCTGATTGGTATAGAAAATACCTGGCATGCCTTGCTTGTGATAGCAACTTCATTAACTGGTATTTTAGTTTTCACTGCAGCTACGCAAGGTTGGTTTTTTAATAAACTGAAGTGGTATGAAATAATTATATTTTTAATCATATCTATTTCTCTATTAACGCCAGAATTTATTTTAAATAGATTTTATCCAAAGTATAATTTTGAAGACGTAAATAATATTCAACAGATCAAATTAGATCCTAATAAAGAAACACGCTTCAAAGTTACAAGAATGAGTGATTATGGAGAAAGATATAAATTATTTGTAATTAAGGAAAAAACTTTTGAAAAAGAATTTACCTTACAAGATTATGGAATAACTCTTACTAAGGAAAAAAATAAAACGATTGTGGATACTCTAAAATGGAATGGCCAAGCAAAAAAAGATGGTTTTCAAATGGGAGATATCATTAGTGAATTTAAAATTGAGAACGCAAACAGGCCAGACAAAGATATAGTTTATCCTTTTGGATTAATGCTACTTTTGATTTTTGGTTATTTCAATTATAGAAGAAATGAGTAAGACTTATTTATACTTATCTTCAAGCTCGTAATATTCGTTAAATCCGACAACATCTCTCAGTTCTTCAAAGCTAGATACATTTGTGTTGTATTTTCTGTTTTTAATATTTAACAAACTTTCTTTCATTGTTTTTACAGTGGCACTCATTAAACTAAGTGGCAACACAGCAATTTTAAATCCTATTTCTTCTAATTCATCAATAGCTAACAATGGTGTTTCCCCATCTTCAATTAAATTAATCATATGATAACCTGGAACTTCTTTGATAACTGTTTTCATGTCTTCTTTAGATTTGATTGCTTCAACAAAAAGCAAATCTGCTCCAAGCTCTTTATATGCTTGCATTCGTTTGATTGCATCGGACAAACCTCTTGTGGCAATTGCATCTGTTCGCGCCATAACTAAAATATCTTTTTCACCATTTATTATACTTGCATCAGCTGCGGCTTTAATTCTTGATTTAGCTTCGTCTAATTCAACCACATCTTTTCCTTTGGTGTGTCCACATTTCTTTGGCCATTTTTGATCTTCAATCATAATTGCAGCAGCTCCTGCATCGGCATAACCTCGAACAGTTCTATAAATATTTCCAGCATTACCCCAGCCTGTATCTCCATCAAATAAAATGGGTATCGTTGTGATGTTGCAGATATTTCTTACCTGGTTTTGCATTTCTGTATAAGAAATTAAACCTGTGTCTGGCATTCCTAGCTGAGTGGACGATACACAAAAACCTGACATAAAACCTGCTTTTATGCCTGATTTTTCTATCATTTTTGCCGATAAAGCATCATAACAACCTGGCAAGGTTACAAGTTTTTCTGAATCTAATAAATCCTTTAATTGCTTAGATCTTTTTTTGGAATTGAGAGAATTAAATAATGTCATAATTTAAATGGTATATATAACGCAATTGCTGGAAATAAATAAACTAAAAAAACTGCAAATAACATTATAATTACAAAAGGAACCACCCCTTTTGCTATTTCTATCATTTTAGCTTTTCCAATAGCCTGCAAAACATAAATATTTAGACCAACCGGAGGTGTGATTAAGGCACACTCAATCATTAAGGTAAAAATAATTCCAAACCAAATGAGATCAATATTCATGGCAGCAATCGATACTGCAAAAATAGGCATCATAATTAAAATTAATGACAACGTTTCCATGATTAGTCCGAGCACAAGTAATGTTATACAAACCACAAAAACAAAAAGACTTTGTTCATTAATGTTGCTTACAATCAAAGTAGATAAATCTTGAGGTATTCTATAAAGAGAAATAGCTTTTCCAAAAATTTTGGCACCAGCTATAATTAAAAAAATAGTAACGGTTGTTTTCATAGTTTCCAATCCAGCTTCTATGAAACCAACAAAATCAATTCTTTTTTTTGCAACAACATAAATAAGCGAAACTAAAAAACCTATTCCTCCAGCTTCGGTAGGTGTATAAATACCTGCGTAGATTCCTCCCAGCATCACGAAAGCCATTAATAAAATAGGTAGGCCTTTTTTTGTATGATGAATTTTTTCTTCCCATGTAGATTTGACCCCAGTGACTTCTCTATTAAAAAACATCACATAAAAAATGGAAAAAATAATAAAAAGTAAAGCAAGCATAATTCCTGGACCAATACCTGCAAGAAACATCGTTAACACTGA
>Ga0255755_1003045_pt1 | contig 13200 bp, 9 predicted proteins | sample 011ome_18_FD_179955 | JGI IMG/M metagenome (GOLD analysis project Ga0255755, IMG submission 179955) | Coastal salt marsh microbial communities from the Groves Creek Marsh, Skidaway Island, Georgia - 011501BT metaG (version 2) | ecosystem: Environmental > Aquatic > Marine > Intertidal zone > Salt...
GTCGTACGCGCTTCACATCACGTGTTTCATTGTGCATTAATTCTGTGTCTACATTATCTACAGTGCATTTGGTTAAGCAATAGATCTAAGTTATTTAATCGTAATTGTATATGGGATAGGTGATTCGATTTCACATGTATTGAAAGCTTATTCGCATCGATAGATTCACGCTAACCTGTCTCCCTCTTCGGACTATATTTATTTTTCAAAGTGTGAAATGCACGCAGCATCATTACATCATCGTCGTCGCTGTTGTTCGCAGTGATCAACTCTGATGCCTCGCAGCGGCGCACGAGCGTTTGAATCGTTTTCTTTGTCTCTCTGCTATCCGATTTGAACAAATCGAGAACCACACACGCTATGCGAATGTTCGCGGCGCCACCACTACGGGTCGAAAGAAGGTCGTCGTCGTTATAAACGACATCGGCCGCTTTGGATACCATCTCCTTCGCCCACGTAACGCATTCATCAACAAAGGCTTGTTCTGACCCTCCGTACAGTTCCACGTTCTTCTTGTTTAAAGTCCCGCGTGTCTCAGCAAACGACGCAACCACGTAGGCAAGAGCAAGATACGCATACGCTTTATATTTGGTTGAATCCTCTGTACTCATCTTTTCAAGCATCGTCGACGCGGTTGCGATGGCATAAAACGAACCGTATTCGGGATGACCGGCAGGATTATCCATCAAAACTTCCGAGAGTTTCAAAACGAAAGCGTGCACTCTTTCAGCACGTAAACTCTCAATAGCGTCTTCAATATCTGTAATCGCAGAACTAATCACGCCGTCGACTTGCGCGTGTAATTCGCACGCCGTGGCGTATTTTGCTGTTTCGACAATCAACTTCAATCGCGCTTCTATATCTGCAACGCTCGGTATGGTGATTTGACAAAACGCAACGCTCGCCGCCGCTTGTGCTTGCGTCTTCTCTCTTTTCTTCACGTCCGTAGTCACGCAGCGCTTTACGATGGAGATGGCTCTTTGTACTACTTTAATGAGTGCTCGGTCGGCGTTTGTGAAAGCAGAACGACAGTTCATAAGAAATCGAAGCTCTGCATCAACATCGGATTCCTCATAATGAACTTTCGAAACAAAGCTCGATACCAAATCAAACGCGCTCACAACGTCCACTCCATCCGGTGACCCTGTCCTCAACGCGAGCGCGTCGACGCTGTCGTGAACGGCTTTAGCACAATCGAACGCGTGACTGATTACGCTACTACCTTCCAAACGATGTTTTGACTTCTTGATGCGCTCGAGCATCTTTATCGAGAATAGAACTTTCGAGTCACCGCCAAGCTGATTGACCAAGTACGAGAACCCAGAGAGAGAGATTGCTAACGAGATGTCCTCAAAACGAAAGAGGATCTTCGTGCAAATATTTTCGATATTCTTTGCTAAATTGCCGCCTTGAATTTTCCGGCGAGCTGCTAATTCTTCGTCGCCATCGAACAACTTCGTTCTCGATTTCTTCACACGCTTCGCTAAATCTTTCAATAAAATTTCGAGTTGATTGCGCGTAAAGTTCTCGGCGACGAAATCGACAAACGCGTCCGTTACGCCGGCGTAATGTTCGAGCTGATCCTCGTTCCATTTGGCTAAAACCTTCCACACTTCCATCAGTACGTCTAATCTGAACTTCTCCTGCGGTGGTAGGTTCGCGAAAGCATTGCCCAGAACGATGAAGCATTTCGCGCAATCACGGACATCCTCCTCGAAGTTACTCGATGAAGAAGAATCTTTCACGAGTCGTACTAATCGCAGCGCGTTCTCGGCGCAAACATCTTCGGATAAAGTCTCAAACAATGCCGAAAGAAACGATAGAGGTGGTTTGCCCTTAAACTCGTTCGAGCACATTTGTATCGATCGTTCGAGCGTCGAGGATTCCGAGAGTTTTGCGTTTCGAGACAAAATCCATGCCAGCGATGGATGCATCAAGCGCAAAAGGATATCTTTTCTCAATCCTAAGCGTCGCATTGCGGCGCTGATATTGATCAGATCTGACTCATCTAGGTCGTTTATGGCTACATACCTTGCGATGAAATCACCAAGGAGCGTTTTCAGTGGATCTTTTTGCAACTTTTGCGGTAACACCGTGACGATTTTCTTGGCGGCGTAGCATCGCAAGTACGCAGCGACTAGAGGATCGCCCACGCCTTTAATCTGAGCAATCAATCTATTCAACCGATCAACTGGAGGCTCGGGACGTAAGAAGCGCATACAATCTAAAAGCGCAAACTCGAGATATAAGCGTGGCACTAGTTCGCGGATAGACGCGACTTTGAAAAACCAGTTTCGACACGTTGCTTTTGCCGATTCGCGTATATCGTCCGAGTTCCAATTCTCAGGTAAAGGTGCTTTCTTTCTTCCACTATTCTGATTTGTTCTATATTCAATCTCGTCAATCTCGTCGTATGTTTCTTCGCTCTTATTTTCAGCTTTCATTTTTATTCGCTTATAAACCAATTGACCGACTGTATCTGCGATATCGGTGACGAGGAAGAATAAGATTGGATAAAATTCTGGCGCTTTCCCTCCTGCGTTATATCCCAACAACTTGACTACTTTTATCGATAGTTTCAAAGCAGCCACTCTGTCTGCTTCCAACCACGCGCGCGCTATGTTGTCGTTGAGTTTCTGCAGACGCTCGACGCAATCGCGCTGCGTTGTTCGAGCGATATCTTTCGAGGACGATGTATTAGACGAGGACGCGTTCTCGAGTTCTTGTAAACGCTCGTCGCCAAATTTGTCTTCGTTCCTAAACAACGCGTTTATGTCAATATTCACCGTGTTTTTCATAGAAGAGGACGACCGGCGAGTCGGCGTCCCGGGTGCTTTCTCTTCTACATTTCTGTTGATGTTTGTGTAATCGCGAAAGAACTGCTTTTCTTCGCCGTTGTTATTATCCACCCAAGACGATAAGTTCAACTCCAAAACGGCGTCGTCTGAAGCTTGCGTAGCAAATCGATTCACGAATACATTTTGTTTGTGTGCGCTCCATTCCAACAAAGCAGATCGAACGGTCTCAGAAGACGTTTGTGCGAGCGAGCGAACTCTTTCGCTTTCTCGTTGTTGATGAAGTTCAGCTAAGTTGGTTGATGGAGACTTTGATGTTGTTGTTGTTGTTATTATCGTTGATTCCTTCAATTGAACACCGGACAACTCGATGCGATTGACATCATTTATTAACGCGTTCATACTATTACTGTTATTGCTCTTGCTCTTTTTCTCATCATCGTCGTCGTCGTCGTCGTCGTTGTTATTGTCGTCGCGAATTTCTTCTTTTTTCAATTCGTCGTCAAGAGTAATTTCCCGACGACGAGAGCGAGAACGAGGCACAATATCCTTCAGCACGCGTTCGAACAACACTTTATCATCATCATCATCAGTATCACTCGTCGAAGTCAGTCTGAGTTCCATTTCTACCTTGTTGGTTGAACTTGACTTCTTTCACTTCTTCTTCTTCTTCTTCTTCTTCTTCTTCGAATTTGCGAATTTGAGAGGAGTTTTCATTTCTCACAAACAGTTGAAAACACAAAAATCAACACGAAAATCTTTCTCAGGCAGGAGACTGACTCTTTTTGTCATCACCACAAGAATATCTTTCACAAACTATTTAACCCCAAACGACGCATCATCATCATCATCATCATCATATAAATAAGAATCTAAAATGGGGAAACGAGTAGTAAACGCACTCATGGTTGGTGCTGGAGAGTACACGACGGGATCGGTGTTCACCGCCGCCGGAGCTGCGCCGGATAAACCAGCAGGCGTGGTCGCGATTACCTTCACCGATTTGAAACGTCGTGGTCGAATCAACGACATGTATTTAGCCGATGCGGTTGGAACGAGAATGCCAGCTGTTCGAGATACCATGCGAACGAAGATTGCGGAAAAGTATAAAGGCATGGAATCCGTGAATGCGATCAAAACGTTCCCGAATGATGACGTGGCATTCGATGCGGAGGCGTATAAATTAGCGATTGCGCAGTGTTCTCCTGGCGACGTCGTCACGATTTTTACTCCAGACGACACGCACTTTGACATTGCAAAGGCTTGCATGGAAGCGAAATTGCACGTGCTCGTCGCAAAACCTGCGGTAAAAACTTTAGATAAGCATCTGGAACTCATTCAAGTGGCCAAAGAGAACAACGTTTTGTGCTGCGTCGAATATCATAAGCGTTTCGATCCTCTGTATACAGACGCTCGAGACCGAGGGGATTCCCTCGGCCCGTTTTCGTTCTTCAACGCGACCATGACGCAACCAAAAGCACAGCTCGACACGTTCAAAAATTGGGCGGGTAAATCGAGCGATATTTCGTATTATTTAAATTCGCATCACATCGATATCTGCGCTTGGATTGCCGGAAAGAGTTCGCGACCGACGAAAGTGACAGCGTTTGCCGCCATGGGCGCCGCGAATAAGTATTTAAACGTTTCGGATAGAAAGATTGAAGACACAATCACACTCACAACTGAATGGGAAAACAAAGAAGATGGGTCGAAGGGCATCGGAATATACACCGCTTCCTGGATTGCACCGAAGAGCGACTCGCACACGCAACAAAACTTCCACTATTGCGGCCAGAACGGTGAAATTCGCGTGAATCAAGCACGCAGAGGATACGAAATGGCCATGGACGATGAGCAGCGCCCGTTTGCGAATCTCAACCCATTATATATGAAATACACTCCAGGAAAAGATGGTTATTTTTCCGGTCAAAACGGCTATGGTTATCGATCCATCGAAAGATTTGTCGAAGTCTGCCAACAAATGAACGACGGCAAGATTACTAAGGAGGACGTAGAAAACATGGGAGATTTGGCGACGATTGAATCATCAGCGCGCGTGACCGCGATATTAGAAGCTGGGAGACTTTCATTAGATAACTCGAGTCGAGGTGTCGAATTAGTTTACGATAAGAGCGCGCCGTTCGAAAGCGAGCCGACGGCGTTGCGTTTATTTTAGTTTGATAAATCTTTGTTGTTGTTGTTGTTGTACGAATACTACTATTGAAATATACTATTTCACTTTGCTCACGGCGTTTTTGGTCGAAACGGTTCTCGGCGCTTCCAAACTCTCAAGGATGCGTCGTACATTGGCCAATTCCCAACTGGAACCTCGTTCACGAGCGAAAAATTTTCTTCCACGTACTTTTGAAAAGGTTTCGAAAAACTCGCGCCAGATTCTGGCAAAAACGATACGTATGACCCGTACGTTCGATCGCTCCACTCTCCGACTAGAATGAGCGTATCTCCTTCGTAGCATTGCACCATATCTAATCCTCGATTACCTTCTCCGCCCTTATCTATCCACATGAGCACGAGTGTTTTATGACGCGCCAACGTTTCGGCAACGACCACGGCTTTCTCGTCCTCGCACGTCATAGTACTGTCGAACCACCGAACGTCGCGCACATCGTCATCAAACAAGGACGAGGTATACGATGTGACATCGCACCCAATCTCGTGTAACCTACGTGACCATAACCCACTTCCACAACACATTTCTAAAACAGGTGAATATTTGTTTATCTCCGCTAAAGCTTCGCTCGTAGGCACAGATAACGCGTGACGTTTTCTTAACGCCGAACTTTCTTGCGCGATCGCGTTTGCATCCGACAAAGAAAAGATGTGCGAAGTTGTTAACTGGGAGAATAGCCGACTCGACCAGTTTCGCAAGATGCGATTATATGCGCCGGGAAGTAACATCTCACCCTCTTCACCGTTGTGAGCGTTTGGCTCGCCGTTCGAGCCGTCCAGGCCTTGAGCCGCCAGCGCATCCAAGGAGTCACACGCGAGTACTGAGCGTTCATTCATCGGATCATCTTCTCGCATCGGCCACGTTTTCTCGTGTGACTTCGCGCGAGCGAGAAGTTCTGCACTTTTCACCTCGGGCTCACTCGAATCGTCGTTCACTTGTTCCGACGTCCGCACGTGCCCCGTCATCCACAAAAAGCATACATTCAGCACTTGGAGATGGGCCCGTAACGGCAGCATGTCTTCAATACCACTAATGGCTACACGGCTAGATCTACTCGATTCACTTTGAACTGCACCATCTTTCTGAGCTAATACGTGCACCCATGGGCATCCTGATTGCTTGCACACGTCGCAGTGGCCGCAAAAACCATCGCGAATGGAGAAAGATTTGCGCAAACATGCCTGGATCGCAAAATGTAATCGACGCCGAGCTTCTGTCGAAGCTTTCTCCACGATTCGCTTTTCTACACCACGCACGCGAGCTGCACACCGCGCATGGAAGTCTGGATTTGAGTCATCCTGCGCCAGGCGCTCGGATTCTTCTGGAGTTTCGAACCACGGTTGATTCTTACGTATACTTTCCAACAAAGACACGGTTGTAGCCAAGGCACCGACTTCATTCGCGTCGTCCATGATGTACTCGTCGTAAGGAAGAGACGACGACGATGTTGTCGTAGGCATCGGTGGTGGTAATTTACTGCACGAGTTTAACATTCGAGCTACGATTTCTGGATTGCGACAATCTTGTTCCGTAAGAAATTGAACCCGGGCGTACGCCAACAGAGATGACGTCAACGGATTATTTTCCGGCAGCGAGTGTCGAACGATGAACTCACCAGACTCGCCATCATTGGGCGCGTGTAACACATTCACTACCATAGGCAAGTACGCGTCGCCTTCATACTTCATACTCTCTTCGTTCTTATCGTTCTCGTCCACAACACGTTTTTTTTTCTCTTCCCATTCGCTATCAATTTTGCGCAGGTACACTTGCGCGGATGCAAAAAGCGCCTGTTTCAAACACTCCGCGCGGTCTGCAGAACACTGCGAAGTTAAAGTAACGTCTAATTGTTCGAACGGGTTTTCACCCTCGTTGAGAGGTGCGAACCCGTACCATAACAGTAATTTCGAGCTCGATGCCTCTCCGCTGCCGTAACTTATATAAGCTTGTTCTCCTTTTGGAACATTTGCCGTGGCGAATGCCGTGACGAGGCCTCGGGAGTAGTTCAACTTGTGCGAACTCCCGAGCGGAACTTTTGAGGAGTGGTTAAACATGTCGAATTCAGGTACCAACACTCTTAATCGCGTAGTTTCCGGCGCTGGACGCAATAAATCGCATTGTCGCGACCACAGCGTCGCTCGAACCCACTTAAACCTGTCCATAGTTATGTTCTGTTCTCTGAAAAAGTCTTCACCGAGATGATGTTTTAACAACTCATAATCTTGAATCACTTCGTCGTCTAACGCCAGGGTCTCCGCATACGTCGTCGTTCCAAAAAGTGAACGCTTCCGTTCTTCCTCGCTCCAGAACAACGGTAAGTCGTAGGCTTTAGGTAAGGAAAGAATGTGCTCGTAATGAGAAGATTGTTTACCCAGATTTTGTTCAAGAAGAATGAACATGGCCATGTACTGATCGTGCGTTGGTGTGAAACGAGTTCCCGCCGGCGCCGCCGTCGCTTTTGCCATCGCTTTCGTCAACATCTCCGATTTTTGCGCAGACTCCAAAGAGAAACATCTCGAAAGTGGTATTTCCAGCAAAACATCCCCTCTTTGTACATCTTCTGTTACGGCGTTGCCTCTTCCAGTCTCGGGAAAGTCGAAGGCGACGACTTTGTTTATCAGCGGTTGTGAATCGTCATTCTCGCTGCTCATACTTTTCATGCGCTCGCTTCTTAATCTTTATGTGGTTCTAATATATCTATATAAGGGTGGTGGCTCGTCGGGGTCAATGTGGTTTCGGTGGGACTTTATGTGCATGTGAGTCAAAAATTCCCCTAAATTTTCATCATTTGATATATGGACAACACAAAAGTTCAGAATAGTTTTGCATATCATTCGTCCCTCCTATAATCGGAAAACGAATCACAAGAGATAAGAATAATGGAGACGTCCTTGAAGATTGATTCGAAAACGCGTCGCTCGTCCATCTTCGTCAAGCAGCGTTTCACAAACCGCGAAAACTATTGTCTCACGTTATCCGGTACAATTGACCTACAAAACGCAAAGTGTAAAGGGAACGCGTACGTGCGGAAGAAGTTCTTCCCGTCCGATTTAAACCCAATCGTGTCTAGAATTGATTGCGGAGTAAATTACGATACTGAAACAGACGACGTTATATATAAACTTAGAGGAAGGAAATCGTTCGATATCACCCGGGATGGGTTAACGACATTAGACTTGAAAGGAGGCGTCGATTTCGCCTTGACGTCGAGCACGCCGAAAATGGACGGAAAGGTTGAACTGAGTAAAACGATGTTTAACTTTCAACCGGACCAAGACTTAAAGATGAAAATAGGATTCGACGCGCAAACTAAACGATTTTATGGACAAATACGAGAGAATAACTGGTCCATAAGCACAGACTTTTCGAGGAATACCAGGTGGAATTTTCAATACGACTTGTAGTTAGTAGTTATAATATGATGTGTGTAATTAACCTATAGTATATCTTTCATTATTCGTTTAAAATACAACGTGTGTTTGCGTGCGCGCTCTAGAGATACTCCGTTTGTGCTTCGTTTCGCGTTTCGTTTCGACGAACGACGAATAAACGTGTCTTTCGTTCAACTCAAACGTCCTAAAATCAGAGGCGAGTTTAGAAATCCTTCGATGGCTTTTTTCCGGTGACTTACTTTCGATTGCTGTTCGTACGAGAGTTCCCCGAAAGTCGCACCATCTGTCTCGTCGTTAGCAGCTACTTCAAAACACGCGTTCCAGGACGCTTTCCCGTGTTGTACGCTTCCTCTCGGTTCGACTATTTTCCCCGCGATGGCGCCTTCGAATACGTGCACGCACTTCTCCACGAACAAAGGATATTTAAAAGCGACCGAAGTTTCTAAAACTGCTAAGGTACACGTGGCCATAGCGTTCCTTTCCCCTTTTTCTTCGTCGTATTTTAAAACTAAATTTGCTAAACCTTCCACTCCAATCGTCTCCAACATCGGTTTGCAATACGGGCCCGGGAAGCCGTTCAAAGCATCTAATCGGAGCCCAACGTCCTCGGTGATTACGAAATCTATATCAATCGTTAATGCTCCGGTATATTTCACGCTTTCGTATGCGCTGACGCACTTTTGTACGGCTATTTGACGATCTGAACCTTGAACCTCCGTGGGATCTGGGTCGGCCTGTATCAATCGAATATCAATACCCCATCCGTCGTTTTCTTTCAACCAATTGTTTACGATTATTGATGCTTCTGCAAATTTGCCTTGATTCCCTGTGCAATACAATATGTGCACTGGTCTTTGACGATTGACAACGGCGGTGCGATGATGATGATTGTGAAGATGAGAATAGTATTGTTGTTGGTTATTATTCATGTTTTATGTGTTTTATATGTTTTATGTGTTTTATGTGATAAACTTCCTCCCTTTCTTTTTGTTTGTGTGAAATGGTGTAATTTGTGGCGGAAAACAACACGACGACGCGAAAGAAGAGTTTTGGAGCTTCCCTTTCAAAACTGAAAAAATCTTCACATCCCGCCAAAAGCCCAACGGGGGCGGTTAAAAACTAGGGGTTCACACACACACACACACGCACAAAACCATGTCTCCTTCTCCTTCGAACAGTAATACTAATACGAATAACAAGACAAACGCTGCTGTTCTTCCCCTTCTTCCCCTTCGAGTGTTATTTCCGAAGAGTGCAAACGCTCGACAGAGAGCGATATTGCACGAGTTCGCATCGAAGAATGGATTGCTTCATTATTCCATCGGAGAGGCTGAAAACAAAAGCAGACGAATAGTTTTGGAAAGACCGGATGAGAAAGAAGAAACGCGCTCCGGAAACAACACTGTTGAGATCGACGAAGATGAAAACGATGGAACAAGCTTGTCGGAACCGACGGACGAATATCTGTGCGACATTGTTCGCACGCACTTTCAGATTGATTTAAAGTCGTTCGACGAATACGACATCGTTGAGAAAAACGACGACGAACAAAAGAAGAATAATAAAAACAGACAGACCAACGCGAGTACTAGTGCTGCGAGCATCACCACGATATCGGAATGGACGACAAAAACCTTACATCTGTTAGAACTAGAACGCGTTGAAGAAATCGCGCAGTCTTTAGACGCTTTGAATACATCCACATCGAAGAAAAAAGGACAACACAAGAACGCACTCGACGGTTTGAAAATCGTGGACGCGCGAGGTGGCTTACTCGGTCAAACCATAGTTACGCTCGAAGTCTCGAAACGTAAAATGACCGAAAAAGACTTTGCGCCACCGTTGCCGACGCATTCATTTACACCGCACGATGTCGTCCGGTTACGACCTTCGAATGTGAAATTCGAAGAAACGAGTACGAGTAATAGCGAGTTACCACAAGGCGTGATTTATAGGATTAGGGATTCGAGCGTGGAACTCGCGCTGGATGACGTTCCGGAATTTCTCGACGTCTCGCCGTTGCGTTTGGAAAAACTCAGCAACGAGCAGACGCATAAGAAACTCGTTTTGGCTGTTCAAGGCTTACAACGTGCCTTAGCTTCGGGACATTCGTTGGGCAAAAACATTCTCGAGATTGTCTTTGAAAGCGCGTCGCCTAGGATTATACACCGCGACAACGCAAACGCCGATAAAGGTGATAGCAGTGATCATCACGTTCGTTTTCATCCATTCAACGAAAACTTAGATTGTTCTCAGAAAAGTGCCATCCAGTTATGTTTAGATTGTGTCGACGTTGGCATCATTCACGGTCCTCCGGGCACTGGGAAAACGACCGCGGTCGTCGAATACGTGTCTCAGGAAGTTGCCAGAGGGAACAGAGTTTTAGTGTGTTCAGCATCAAACGTCGCTGTAGATAACGTCGTTGAGCGCTTGTCGGGTGTATCTATATTCAGAACGGCGACGGTTTCTGTTGATAACAAGAAAAAGAAGGGACGACGCGAGCGAAAGAAGAAAGATTTGTCGGTTGAAATCGAAATTCTTGCCGTGGATGATCAAAGCAAAACAATCGTGCGATACGGGCATCCGGCTCGATTAGCGCCCGCGGTACTAGACGCATCTCTAGACGCGTATATTTTACGATCCGACGATTCAGCGCTCGCGAAAGAATGTTCGGAGGACTCGAAGAAAATACGCACGCGCATATCGAAACTCGATTATCGCAAAAAAGAGGACCGCGCGGAGCGCAACGATCTCAGGAGAGAACTTCGCGAGTTGGCGAAAGAAGAAAAGAAACGTCAAAAATTGGCGCAAGCCAAAACGTTGGAAAAAGCATCTGTTATTTGTGCCACACTCGCAGGGGCGTTATCGTTTGCTTTAAAGAACGAGGAGTTTGACGTCGTCGTCGTCGACGAGGCGGCGCAAGCTTTAGAGTGCGCGGTGCTCGGAGTGGTCATGAAGGGTAAAAAATTGGTTTTAGCGGGCGACCATTTACAGCTACCGCCGACGGTCCTCTCCGATGAAGCTGCGCAGAAAGGGTTATCTACGACGTTATTTGAGCGATTGGTGAGGAACAAGAGGTTTGGAGCTAAAATTACGACCATGCTGAATACGCAGTACAGAATGCACGAAGATATCATGGTGTGGAGTTCAGACGCGATGTACGATTCCAAACTCATCGCGGCTGAATCCGTAAGGTTTCGAAAGTTTGAGCAATTCGATAAAGTTTTAACTCTGGTCGATACCACAGGCGAGGACGATAGTTTCATGGAAAATGTTGGCGACGACGACGACGATTCAAAATCAAACTTGGGCGAAGCGGAAATCGTCATGCAAACGATCGAAAAGTTTCTCTCGGATGCGTATAAAATACTCCCAAATGAAATCGGTGTTATCACGCCGTATTCGGGTCAGGTGAGTTTGTTGAGAGAAATGCGCGCTGCACGCGCGGAAGAGAACGCACTGTTCAAGGATATCGAAATATCCACCGTCGACGGCTTTCAAGGACGCGAAAAGGAGGCGATTATTATATCCACCGTGCGTTCGAATGAAAATAACGAAGTTGGGTTTTTGAGCGATGCGAGACGTATGAATGTCGCCGTAACGAGAGCGCGCAAACACGTGACGTTGATATGCAATTGTGAAACAGTGAGTAAAGATACTTTTTTAGCACATTTAGTTCAATATTTTGAAGAGAACGGAGAGCTTGTGTCGAGCGCACAGCTTCGTCTTTGAGAAGAAGAAGAAGAATTGTCTGTATTAATTGTAGTATGTTTTAGAGTAAAAGTAGAGCGCCGCAAAATGCGATAATTTTAACCAATGCGACCGCGTGCCCCGTTTGATCGCAAAGATCTCGATCGCAACCCTACACCACGTCTGCGGAGCTGTAGTAATTTTCTGTTGTTGGTCGATGCGGCTGCGTCTCCTTCGCCTTCCTTTTCGTTCGGCACGGAGATGTCGCCTTCGTATGCCAGATCTCCGTCCTCTTCAACTTTGAAACTCACCTTTTCGCACACAAAACCTGTGTCTGGATTTGTCTCGTCGTCGATGCCGCATTCAAACGGATCCTCGAGAGGTTCCGTGTTTGTTTCGTCGCGCGGGTACGGTTGTTCGTTCTTGCAGTTTTCTGGCTTTGTGAAACCACAGAGCTGTAAGTTTTCCATCTCTCCAGCGCCAGTCTCCTGCTCGGCATCTGGAATGAAGTAGCCAACGTGCATTCTCGAGGCATTTCTCGGATCATACGACGCCCAAGCTGCGGCCGATTCCAACTTTTCGCCCGTTTTGATGTCAAACAACGTAACTTTTGACTCTTTGATTTGTTCTTCCAGATAGGCTTGACGCATCTGGGATACGGTGTCGATATCTTCATCATCGTCCACGTCAAAGTCTGCGGCTTTCGCTCGCGCGATGAAAAAGAAGAAGATGGCAGAGACGAGGAATACCTTGGAGATTCTTTTCTTGATGAACATATCTTTCGTTCGTTCGTTCTGTTGTTATTGTTATCGTTGGAGTTCTTCTCGCGCGCAGAGGATATTTGTGTTGTAGAGATATAGATACAATCCCGAGTATTTTTTTACTTCTCTCTCGTTGTTTTTGTTCATTTTTTCTCAAACACAAACGAACCAACAACACAAAACCGAATACTAATCCAACAAGAGCAAGAAATCATCACACTTCGTTATCGCGACTCACGCGCGGCGTGAAGAAGAAAAACTGCCTGAAGATGATGCAGCGCAAAGCGAACCCAACCATGAGAAGCACCGCTGCGCTCATCAACAGCGCGAACGCTAAACGTTGCATTGAAACTTCGTTTTTTTTCACGCGT
>Ga0255755_1003065_pt1 | contig 13120 bp, 19 predicted proteins | sample 011ome_18_FD_179955 | JGI IMG/M metagenome (GOLD analysis project Ga0255755, IMG submission 179955) | Coastal salt marsh microbial communities from the Groves Creek Marsh, Skidaway Island, Georgia - 011501BT metaG (version 2) | ecosystem: Environmental > Aquatic > Marine > Intertidal zone > Salt...
GTTTATGCTTTTGGAGGATCTGCACCGGTTGCCATGGATGCACAACACAAATTTTTTAGATTAAAAATATCTTCCTCATTTATTTCCGATCCACATATTCAACTAATGTCTGCAAACTCTTTATCAAAAAATGATGTTGTTCTAGCAATTAGTCAATCAGGAACTACTTCTGCCTTGATAGACAGCGTTAAGATTGTTAGAAAGTCTGGAGTAAAGGTTATTGGAATCATGCCAGAAAATTCCCCGCTAGCTAATATTTGTGATTATCCAATAAGTATTAATGTTGGCGATAATTACAGAATTACAAAACCACATACTTCTAGAATTGCATACACGGCTGTAATTGATGTTATGACTATGGGTATTGCTCAGTTAAAGCCAGAAGCCCAAGAGCACTTATACAATATTGTTGATAGTCAAAGATCTTTAAAAATAAAGTAATTATTAATAAATAGCTTCTTGCCTAAACCATAAGTTTACGGCCCACTTTTCTCCTGAAATAACAGGAGACCCTCCATGAAGTGATTTAGGGTTTATATCGCTAGTGCCTTCTATGCAATTATGAAATACAACAACATCACCTTTATTTGGTTGCACAGAAACTCCGATATCTGGAAAGTCAGTTGCCCCACCTTCTTCAACATCATTTAAATATGCCAGCGCTGTAACCATTCTTTGGCCTCCAGGAAACCAATTATTTCTTCCTTCTTCAGTGCTCTTATCAAAGGCATCAAAATGAGGCTTATATTCTGTTCCCGGTCCGTAATGTACTAATTGAAATTGCTCAGCATTATTAATTGGCATTTTAACCAGTATTGAAAATCTCTTACTTATTTCATGGACTAATTCATTGGCGTCATGCGGGACCCAAGCATAGCTATTGGTTCGATCTTTATGAAATTCATGATCTGAATCAGAAATAACTCTAGCTCTTTCCATCTTATCCTTACCAAATTCAATAAATGCATTACATTCTGCATCTGACAAGAAATCTGAAACAACGTAAACAATTGGATCAGCAGAAAACAATGTTACATTTTCAGAAATTTTTTGTGGTTTCATGTTCATACATTTAATTATACTATGTTGTAATTCAATAAATAACGCTAAAGGTTGAATCTTAATATGGAAATCTTTATATCAATAGCTTCATACCAAGACCCATTATTGGAGACAACCATTAAAAGTGCATATTACCAGGCGGATAATCCTGAAAATTTAAGATTTGGGATATGTGATCAATCATCATTCCCGTTAGATATTAATTCAATTTCTTTTGAGCCTCAGATTTCATATGAGCATGTTGAGCCTAGTCTTTCTCAGGGCCCATGCTGGGCAAGGTCAAAGGTACAAAAATTTTTCAATAATGAAACTTATTACCTTCAAATAGATTCGCATATGCAATTTGAAAAAGGTTGGGATAGCTACATGCTTTCATATTTTTCTAAGATAGAAAAAGAAGGTCATCAACATCATCAGCCACCAATTATTACATGTTATCCAAGGGGTTTTGAGATTGTTGATTTTGATAAAAAACAATTTGCATTGCTAAAAGATGATACAAGCACTTTTACTCTTAACTTCAGAGAAGATTCAATTTTTTGTAATGGTCCCTATTCTGCACAAATTACTTCCATGACAAATACTGAGATAACACATGGTTATTTAATTGCCGCTGGGTGTCTTTTTACAAGCGGTTCATTTGTAAAGGATGTACCTTATGATCAAAGCCTATATTTTTATGGAGAAGAGCTTTCAATAGCATTAAGAGCCTTTACAAGGGGCTACGGCATATACCATATTCCATCTACTCCAATCTATCATCTTTATACCGATACATCTGATCTAAAAAGGAAGCTTCACTGGGATGAGGATGAGGATAGTTCAAGAACTATTAAATGGCATGAAAGAGAAAAAATGAGCATCAATAGATTAATAGACCTTATTAATAATAAAATAGATGGTAAATATGGGCTAGGCGATAAAAGAACTCTAAAAGATTTTGAGTATCTTGCAGGGGTTGATCTTATTGAAAGAAAGGTAATAAATAAAGAGAAAGCATTCTCATCAAAGTTTCTTTCATCTCTTGCCTGGAATAAAGAAATATTTCACAACTAATCAAACCCGAGTGTTAATATTTAATTAAATAAACGGAGATGCATATGAGCAAAGAAGTTAAAGAATTTTTTTCAACATATAGTGATTTTGTTACTAAGGTTACAAGTGATCCAAGTTTAGATATGGATGCCTTAAATAAAAGCCTTGAGGATATCGAGTCAAAATCTGAAATAAAAATACCTCGACTACTTACTGCGGCTCTAGGGCTAGGAAGTGAAACTGGAGAATTCGTAGAAATAGTAAAAAAAATGATTCTACAGGGAAAGCCAGCATCTGAGGATAATATCTTTCATATGAAAAGAGAGCTGGGGGATATTATGTGGTATTGGACAACAGCCTGTGCTGCTCTTGAATTAGATCCATATGAAGTAATTAGCGAAAATCAGAAAAAGCTTGAAGCAAGATATGGAGAAAAATTTGAAGTTCAAAGAAGTGAGGTAAGAAAAGAGGGAGACTTATAAGTCTTTCATGGAAGATAAAACAAAAGATCAAAAAGATATTTCACCTTCAGCAACTGAGGACTGTGCTGATGTAACTTCAAGATATGATAGGTATAAAAAACAAAATAAGAAATCTCAGTTTCCGCCTATTAAGTATGAAAAACCACCCCATCATTAAATGATACTTTTTTTAGCTTTTGTATATATCTTGTCTGCTTTTATATATTTTTATACAAATAAGGCTGGTTACAGCTTCTTAAAATATATCTGGAAAAGAAAAAACATTAATGTATACCTTTCTACAGAAATTTTTTATTTGATACTTACTTCGCTAATTGTTTTCTCAAGCAATCCTTTTAATTGGGTTATCTCAATTTTGATGCTTCTTCATCTTTTTGGCATTGCCTGGCTCGTGGCCAGTCCAAATAGTTTTTATCAAATGGCAGAAGAGTCTATTAGCTTAGATAAAGAAATGGTTGAAAATATGGTTGTGGTTATGTTTTTGATATATGCGGGCATGGCTTTATTTTCGAGAATCCTAATCTAGGATTCTAATCTTCTTAGTAGGCTTGATGTGTCCCATCTGCCTCCACCAGAGTTTTGAATATTTTCATAAAAACTATTAACAAGATCTGTTATCTCTAAATTAGCATCTACAGTTTTAGCATGCTCTAACACTATATCTAGGTCTTTTCTCATTAAATCAACTGCAAATCCATGATCATAGTTATCCTCAATCATGGACTTCCATCTGTTATCCATTTGCCATGACTGTGCAGCACCTTTTGATATTACTTCAATAACCTCTTCTGTCTTTAAGCCTACTTTTTTAGAAAAATGTAATCCTTCTGCTAAGGATTGTATTAATCCAGCTATGCATATCTGATTAACCATTTTAGTTAATTGTCCGTGGCCTGATGGGCCCATAAATTTTGTGAATTTTGAGTAAGAACCTAGCAATTCTTCAATTGATAAATAAATTTCTTTATCCCCACCAACCATTACTGATAAGGTTCCATGTTGAGCTCCGGCCTCTCCTCCTGATACTGGGGCATCTATGAAATAAGACTCTTTTTTAGCAAGAATCTCATTCATATCTTTAGCCAATTTTGCTGATGTTGTTGTATGATCAACAACAACAGTTCCAGGCCTTATCCAATCTATAACTTCATTAATAATCTGTCTCACATCCTGATCATTCCCAACGCATAGAATAATAATCTTGGAATTAATTGCGATATCTTTTAGGGACCAACAAACTTTAGCTTTTGTATTTTCAATCAACCATTTTTCTGATTTTTCTCTTGATCTATTAAAAACAGAAATATTGTAGCCATTGTTGTTGAGATGACCTGCCATTGGTCCACCCATTATGCCAAGGCCAACAAAACCTATATCAGTCATAATTTTTTTCTTCTTCTTGGTATTTTTTCAAGTCTTCCCAATCATGAGGTGTACCAGCATTGAGATTGGTAACAGAATTCTTTGCCCTAAAGAGACTTTGAGTTCTTAGTTTTGTTTTATCTTCTTCTTTACCAAATAATTTATTCCAGCCTTCTATGAAATGCTCTCTTAAATTTCTTTTGGTCATTGAATATTTTTAAACGATATATTCTTCTCTATCTTTTTTTGCTGTTCTCTTTATGCCTGACTCTGTTACATATTCGTCTGTTATGCCTTTTGAGCCACTTTTGCCTTCTTTACATACATACATCATATTAACAACTGCCCCACCAGCTATAGCGCCTATTAAAATTAATATTATTGTCTCCATTCTCTCCTCCGGATAATATTATTTTTCGTTAAATTCTATTTTTGCTTGATTATACTCTTCTATAAGCCTAGTTACTAAATCTTCTACGCTAGGGTCATCTTTAATACCGCCGATTCCCTGGCCAGAACCCCAAATATCTTTCCATGCTTTTGCATCGGTATTTCCACCTGATCCGAAATTCATTGTAGATTTATCTGCATCAGGTAGATTGTCTGGATCCAGTCCTGCATTTTTTATTGAAGGCTTTAAGTAATTTCCAGAAACGCCAGTAAATAAACTTGAGTAGACAATATCATCTGCAGCACTATCAATTAGCATTTGTTTATACCCTTGGTCAGCATTAGCTTCTTTAGTGGCAATAAATCTTGTACCCATGTATGCAAAATCTGCTCCTAGAGCCAAAGATGATGCAACTGAGTAACCATCTCCAATAGATCCTGACAAAATTACAGTTCCATCAAACCACTCTTTAACTTCTCTTAATAGTGCGAATGGTGAAAGCGCTCCAGCATGACCTCCTGCACCAGCACATACAAGAATTAGGCCATCAACTCCTTGCTCAGCTGCTTTTTTTGCATGCCTAACATTTATGACGTCGTGATAGACAAGTCCACCATAACTATGGGTTGCCTCAACAAGTTCTGCTGGCGGTCTTAATGATGTGATAATAATTGGGACCTCATGTTTTACACATGTAGCCATATCATCCATAAGCCTATCGTTAGACCCATGGCATATTTGGTTAACAGCAAAAGGAGCAACTTTCTTATCTGGATTTTGTTCTTGATATTCGGCAAGCTCTGTCTTAATCCTTACAATCCACTCTTCTAATACATGTTGCGGTCTTGCATTAAGTGCGGGAAACGAGCCAATAATGCCTGCTTTACATTGCGCGATTACAAGCTCAGGACCTGACACTAAAAATAATGGGGAGCCTATTACAGGTATAGATAAGTTATTTTTAATATGCTCTGGTATTGCCATTTTTAAGCTCCTTATAATAAACTTTTGTAGATTTTATGCTTTTGTGTTTATTAGGTACAGATTAATTTGGATAATCTGAAACTAAATTTACAAACGCCCTGACTCCAACATCAAGGGCCCCATCGTCAACAACGAAGTATGGTGAATGATTTCCAGGAGCTTCCATTATCCCAGGCGCATTAACACCCAGCCAAAAATACATACCTGGTATTTCATTAGAGAAAAATGAAAAATCTTCAGCGCCAGTTGATGGCGTCATTTCGTAGACTTTATTTTGTGCTGCATTTCTTAAAGATGGGGTGAGTCTTTTAACAAGATTTTCATCATTAAAAGTCACTGGATAAAATCCTCCTACATCAAACTCAACTGAGACTTCTGTGCCTGTACCCAAAGCAACACCCGAAGCTACTTGTTCTATCTCTTGGTATATTTCTGCTCTTAGCTTTGGATCAAAGGTTCTAATCGTACCCTGTATTTCAGAATCTTCGGGAATAATATTTCCTCTTGTGCCTGACCTAACAATACCTACCGATATAACAGCAGGGTTATTAACGATATTAATTCTTCTGCTAACTATAGTATTTAAATTTTGTATGAGTTCAGCGGTTGCCATAACTGGATCGATAGAATCCCATGGTCTTGAACCATGGGCTTGAACTCCCTTAATTTTAATTCTGTAAGTACTGGCAGCAGCCATCGCTGGGCCAGAAGCAACACCAATATATCCATGAGGACCATTGCCAACATGAAGGCCAAAAATAACTTCAGGCTTATATCTATCAAAAATACCTTCTTCAAGCATCATTTTTGCTCCGCCATTTTCACCTTCTGGAGGGCCCTCTTCAGCTGGTTGAAAAATCAACATCACATTACCCTTAAGCTTACTCTTGTTTTTAGATAGATATTCGGCAACTCCCATTAGAATAGCAACATGCGCATCATGGCCACATGCGTGCATAATTCCTACTTCTTGACCTAAGTATTCAGTTTTTTCTTTTGAGGCAAAAGGTAATCCTGTTTTTTCAATTACCGGCAAAGCATCCATATCCGCTCTGAGCGCTATTGTTGGTCCTGGCAAGGATCCTTTGATTAAACCAACAACACCTGTATAAGCAATTCCTGTCTCAACCTCAACACCAAGTGAACGTAAATGGTTTTCAACTTTCTTGGCTGTCCTAAACTCTCTATTGCTTAACTCTGGATACTGATGAATATCATGTCGCCATTCAATTACTTTTTGCATTAATGGTGTGATTTGTTCTTCAAGATCATTTTTTATATCAGATGATATATAAGTCGAAACAACAAAAGTAAGTAAAAGCATTATTTTTTTCATTTTAAGATTATAATCCCCACTTTTTTAAAACACTAATAACATGGACATAAATAATCTTAGAAATATTGCAATCATTGCCCATGTTGATCATGGAAAAACGACACTAGTAGATAAGCTTCTTCAGCAATCTGGAACATTGGATAGAAAAAATATGGATTCTGAAAGGATCATGGACTCTAATGATCAAGAAAAAGAAAGAGGAATAACGATCACTGCTAAGAATACTTCTATTAATTGGAAAAATCATTTAATTAATATTGTAGATACTCCAGGTCATGCTGATTTTGGTGGAGAGGTTGAAAGAGCTCTTTCAATGGTCGATTCAGTGCTTCTTTTAGTAGATGCAGTAGATGGGCCGATGCCACAAACAAGATTTGTTACTCAAAAAGCATTTGAAAAAGGTTTAAAGCCAATTGTGGTTATTAATAAAGTAGATCGTCCTGATGCAAGACCTGACTGGGTTTTGGATCAGGTTTTTGATTTGTTTGACCGTCTAGGCGGAACTGACGAGCAATTAGACTTTCCAGTCATCTATGCTTCAGCAATTGAAGGCATTTCAGGTTTAGAGGCCGACCAAATGACTCAAGATATGACTCCGTTGATAGAAATGATACTTGATAAGGTGCCTGCTCCAGAGGTAAAAAAAGATGGTCCTTTGCAATTACAAATAAGTGCTCTTGATAGCAATAGTTACGTTGGTGTTATTGGTATAGGAAGAATTAAACAGGGTTCTATAAAACCAAATGATCAAGTAACTGTAATAGATAGAGAAGGTAAAACAAGAAAAGGCAAAGTTCTTCAGGTTATGGGTTATGAAGGACTAGAGAGAGTAGAAGTTTCTGAAGCTGATGCTGGTTCAATAGTATGTATTACTGGTATTGATAAGCTGAATATATCAGACACTATATGCGATCCAATGCATGTTGCAGCATTGCCCCCCCTTTCAGTGGATGAGCCAACGGTGAGTATGACTTTTCAAGTAAATGATTCTCCTTTTGCTGGAAGAGAAGGAAAATTTGTTACTTCTAGAAATATTAAAGAACGACTAGAAAAAGAATTAATTTCAAATGTAGCCTTGCGGGTTGTCCAGGGAGATAGCCCAGATAAATTTATAGTTTCTGGCCGTGGAGAGCTGCACTTATCAGTTTTAATCGAAACAATGCGCAGAGAAGGTTTTGAGCTTGCTATATCTAAACCACAAGTTATACAAAAAGAAGTTGGTGATGAAATTCATGAACCGTATGAGCAAATCGTTATTGATGTTGAAGATATTCATCAAGGATCTGTTATCGAAGAGCTTGGTCCCAGAAAAGCTGAGCTTAAAAATATGGAGCCTGATGGTAAGGGGCGAGTAAAACTTGAATTTATGGCACCATCCAGAGGTATTATTGGCTTTAGATCGCATTTTTTAACAATAACGAGCGGTACTGGAATAATGACAAGTGTTTTTGATCACTATGGTCCAGTTAAAACTGGAGAGATTGCAAAAAGAACTAATGGCGTTATGTACGCAATGACTGCAGGAAAGACGCTTGCTTATGCGCTATTTAATTTACAAAATCGTGGAAAATTATTTCTAGGTCATGGTCAAGAAGTATATGTTGGTCAAATTGTTGGTCTGCATTCAAGGGATAATGATCTGCCAGTCAATCCCACCAAGGCAAAACAATTAACAAACATAAGGGCAGCCGGTACAGATGAGAATTTAATTCTCGTTCCGCACATAAAGCATACACTAGAACAAGCTTTAGAATTTATTGAAGATGACGAGCTTGTTGAAGTGACTCCAGAATCTATCCGTTTACGAAAAAAAGGTAGAGTTAGAACATAAATTAATCTTTTTAAATCCTTTCATTAAGTTTTAAAAAATATAAACTTAAGTCTTGTTACATTTTTTAAAAGAAAAGGAGAGAGGATGAATAATTTTAAAACTATCTTCGCGTGCTCAGCATTAATTGCATTGACCGCATGTGATATGAATAACAACTCTGGAAACTCTTATCAAGACAGGATGGATATTGCAGCTGAATGGGTAACTGCAGGTTACACCGGCAAAGCTGAAGCCATTGAAATGATAGAAACTAATATGTCTGAAGACGGAATAGTTGTCGGAGACAGATATGTTGGCATGGGATTTATATGGAATCCTGATGAGAGTGGTATGACAGTTACATATATTATTCCAGACAGCCCTGCTTCAAAGGCTCTTCAAGTCGGAGACTCATTTGTAGAGGTTGCTGGTGTTAGGGTTGCTGATGATAATAGAAATAGGCTTGGTTTTAGAGGTAAGCCAGGTGAAGAAATTAATGCAGTTGTCCTAAGAGATGGTGAAGAAGTAGCTGTAACAGTTGCAAGAGGTGCTGTTCAACAAACCTCAACAAAAGCACAAGTACTAGAAAATTTTTCTCAAGCTGATGCTGATAACTGGGGCGCAGATGGGTTCAATATTATTGAAACCTCTGTCACAGATGAGGGTGTTGTTTGGGTCTTAAGCTGGTCTGAATTCACAGAAGATGCTAGTGGCTTAACTGCCAATGCATATACTGCCACAAGGTTTGAATTTAATGATGAAGGAAAAGTATCTTGGGTAGGAAACTTATCAGAAGATAGATTCGTTTTAGAGCAACAAGGCTACTCAATCAGCAGATAAGTTTGATAGACATAAAAGCCTATCAATCTGATGGGCTTTTATTTTAGGAGATTAGTTTATCTTTTTATTAAATAGAGCATTGCATGTCATTTCCACAACAAAGCGGCGATTTTATCTTTCCATTAAAATTTGAACACTCTGCTTGTTTGCATTGAGATATTCTAACTTGGCCGCCATCATCCAAACTCAACAAACCATCTTCAAGTGGACTATCACATTCACCGCATGATGTTTTAACTGACATTCCACACTCATTACATTTATAAATCGACATATATAAAAGATTAATAATATCTTGAATGATTGTAAAGTTTATTTCTGAAGGTATCTTACAGAATGATCTTTAAAGTCTCTTTCTCCAACCTTGATAAAACCATTTTTTGCATGAAAATTAAGAGATATTTGGTTTAGAGGGATTGAATTTACCTCGCAACATATTGGTAACGATTCTTTTGCTGCTACCTCATCAATATATTTATAAACTCTGGTTCCAAGACCCATTCTTCTATAATGTGATTTAATGACTACTCTATCTATATATAAAAATTTTTCTTTATTTTGATTAAAATATTTATAGTTTAGAGATTCATATTCTGAATTTTCTCTAAAACAAATAACAAACCCAGCAATTTTATTCTTATATTTAATTAATAGGTTTAAAGAACTCGTCTGAAATAACTTTGAAAAAAGTTCAATGCTGGGGATAAAACCAACTTCTGGTGAATTTTCTTGGTTTAAAGAATATAAGCTTTCTAGAAGATCTCTTGCCATGAGATCTTTTATATTATTAATTTCTATGTATTTATTTGAGTTCAAATATTCAGCTAGTATTGACTGTTGTTAATTTTATATTCTTACTATTTTTTAGTCGATTTCTGCCAAAATTTTAATCTAAGAAAAAACCTTAATAAAAATGTTTGTTTCTCATGTTTTTTTATAGCGTCGCCAATCTTCTTTCTTCTTTCTTTTTGAGCAGTTTGCTTGGTTTTTGCATAAAACGGATGAGGCAATGAGGCTAACTCTTTTGCTTTTTCCATGACTCTTTGCATAAATCTATCTTCTGAAATAACTTCATCAATATATCCAACATCAGTTGATTCCTGAACCGAATATGGATCAGAGTGATAGACTGCAGAGTAAAAATACTCTTTATTTACTCTTTCTTTAAGAATTTCCATAATCTGAGTAGGGATATCCATATTATTTCTTACTTCGTTTGCATGACAAACATATTTCCCATCAATAGCAATTCGATAATCGGCAGAACAGGCGACAAATAATCCTAGTGCAATTGCATGCCCTGATACAGCTGCAACGACTGGCCGATCAAAAGAATAAATTTTTAGAAGAAGGTTATATCCCAATTCAACCATATTTGTAATTTTAGCAAGATCACCAGTTGCTAATGTTTTTAAATCAAACCCTCCTGAAAAAATACCATCTCTTCCTTTTATAACAAGTGCTCCAGTCTTCTGAGGAACTTCGTCTAGAAGACTATGAAACTGAGCAAGCATATCATAAGAAAATGCGTTCACCTTGCCATCATCAAGCGTTATTATGGAGATATTATCTTCTTGAGATAATGTAGCTAATTTTTCAGTCATTGTTATAGAGTGTTAGTCATTTACATTAAGTCTATCAAAAAAACTTATGCTACATGCATGCACATAGTAGTTAATGGATGTTAAAAAATGTTGGAACTAAGAAAAAACCGATAGATGCTGTAGGAGATAAATTCGACATTAGAGACTTTCATTCTGCGGTTCATGATTATGGAAACCCACCACTATTTATAGTTGATGAGAAAACTGATGAGATGATTGCTAATAGTTTGGCTGATGATTAATAATTTTCAGGGCGCTTTGCTTGGAACTGTAAGAAATAGTTTCTAACCCACAATAGATCTTCTTCATTGTTTCCAGATGGTTTATAAAACTTATCTAAAAGAATTCTTTTATTTCCAAAATCAAAAGCTCCAAGAAAAATTTGGCCTTCTACTGCCCTGGCGATTCTTAAGAATCCTGACTTTAACTTCTCAGTTTTAGCTCTTGTTCCCTCAGGAGACATTGCAATTAAAGAACCGTTTAGTTTTTTCATATTTTGTATTGCTACTTCTGTAAGACCAGATCCTGGTTTAGTCTTATCAACTGGTATGCCACCCATATATTTAAGAAATTTTCCAAGAATTGGTTTGGTGAAAAGGCTATGCTTTCCAAAGAAGGTTATTTTTGCATCTAATCCTAATATTGCAGCAAAACCAAATATCCCATCCCAGTTAGATGTATGAGGGCCAGCAATAATGATTAAATTTTCTTTGCCTTCAAGAGGAGGTATAAAACCATCCACCTTCCATCCGAAAAGCTTCAAAAACCATCTTGCTATCCATTGCACAATTTTTGGTCTAGATGCTCTATATTTATGAGGAATCTGGCTTCTAGATACAATTTTGCTGCCTTTCATTTCCATAAATCTAGCTTAATTTTTTATCTTTAAGGTAGAAAGGTAAATACATTGAATAGCAAACCAACAATGCAACAACATAAAGATCTATTATATGGAATGGCTCTGGTCGCATAAAAGCAGTTATGTTATTTCCTATAGGTTTCTCAGCTAAAAACCAATAATTGGTTCCTAACAAGTAATTCATAAAATATGTAAACGCTAACAGTATAGTTGCATACATAAATACTTTTGGAACATCTTTTAAAAAAGGTCTTTCATTATTAATGACCATTGCATAAGTTACTCCCAAAAGAATCATAGTGTGACCAATTTGGGACTGAATATAGCCAATATAAGGAAAACCATAAACAGTATCTGGAGTCAGAATAGACATGCCTCCACCTGCAATACCAAAGAAAAAGGCAAAGATAAAGAAATCTCTGTGACGCGTAATAAAATATAAAATTATTGACATCGTAGAAAAATCACATAAATGCAGTGGCAATCCATCTTGCCATCGTCCGCTCATAATACCTTCTCTGTAAAAATCCATAACTTGATTAACTATTAACAAAAAAGTTATTACATACACTAAATTTTTCTGAGAATTAGTAGATCTATTTATAAAATATTTTGGAACATAAATTATTGCTAAAATGCATACAGCAACGGTAATAATGTGAGACAAACTCAATAAATTAAGCTGATTCATTTATATTAGAAAAGTTGACTATGGAGATTCTGGTAAAGAATCATAACTTAAATCCTCGTAAGGATTCTGAATTCCAATAGCATCAGGATGAACTACAGAAATATCAATATCACTTCCGTAATCACCAGCAACAAAGCCACCTAAAGTGCTGCGTGGCGAAATATAAATTGTTGCAAATCTGCCGCTTTTCGAATACACGAGAGTTATCTCTTCACCAACTTTTGAAGATATTAGTTGCCAGCCAGTAGAAAGAGTCTCAGTTCCATAAAAGATTAAGTTTTCAGCTGGACTAAAACCAGATTGTAGAATAATCCTACCAGATATAGCCTCGCCAGTTCCAAGGAGCACAGTTGGTGCTTTAATAATTTCGGCATCATCAGGCAGAGGTAAGTCTTCTAATAAATATGCAATAACTTTTCTTTGATTGGACTGATATTCATCAGTAATTATTGCGCAACCTGGCAATAGAATAATTATAAATAAGTACGAAAGAATTTTGTTTATTTTCATCCATAAAGTATTGCATTTTTTTTTTAAATTTTCATCAAAATTGATAACTTTTGGCACTTTATATATGTAAAGTTTACTTGACATATATAAGTTTATAGCATTAAACTATGGATTTATTAATAGGAAAGTAAATGGCTAAAATTACACATAAAGG
>Ga0255755_1003068_pt1 | contig 13110 bp, 31 predicted proteins | sample 011ome_18_FD_179955 | JGI IMG/M metagenome (GOLD analysis project Ga0255755, IMG submission 179955) | Coastal salt marsh microbial communities from the Groves Creek Marsh, Skidaway Island, Georgia - 011501BT metaG (version 2) | ecosystem: Environmental > Aquatic > Marine > Intertidal zone > Salt...
CCAGCATACTATAATAACACTAATGAACAATATAACTTTGCAAATGGTCAAGTTACTAAATCTTGGGGAACTGCAACTGCTAAAAGATTAAATGATGAAAACGCAGTAGATGAAGATGGTAATAATATTATAGAAGATGGTGTTCAACTTATTAACTATGGTTTAAAAACTGAAAAGAAAAGAATTGTAAAAGAACAAGCATCAGGATTATTAGCACCTACTGATTGGTATGTAGTTAAATCAACTGAAGTAGCTGACTATGATATTCCAGCAAACATATTATCTTTTAGAGCAGATGTTAGAAGTAAGTCTAATGAAATGGAAACTCAGATAGATAACTGCACAACTGTTGATGAACTAAAAGCATTATACGAATACACAAACACAGGAACAGAAGCAAATCCTGTATTCACAAGACCATTAGCAGAATTTCCTGAGGAGATTTAATGCCACTAATACTTGGAACTAACTCCATAAAAGATACAGGCTATGATGTAGCTAATTCATTAAGATTTGATAATGGTTCAGCACAATATTTAACTAGAACTTGTTCGGCTGGTTCTTTTAATACAAAATACACAGTTTCTTTTTGGTTTAAATTAACTGAAGATGATGACAGTATAGAACAATATATATATATGGGCGGAGATCAAACTACATCAAATAATTCATGGATTAGATTAAACGGAGGATCAAGAACATTATATTTAAGAAGTAGAACAGGTGGTTCTAATGATATTGCTTTAATTACGAATAGAGTTTTTAGAGACCCATCTGCTTGGTATCATATTGTTTATGAAATAGATACAACACTAAGTACAGCTTCAGATAGAGTAAAATTATATATCAATGGAGTACAAGAAACATCTTTCAGTACAGCAACATATCCAGCACAAAACACAACTGTAAAAATTTCAAACAATGGAGATGATATGGATATTGGAAGAAGAACAGATGGTACTCCATATTCTTATTTTACTTTAATGTTAGCAGAATATTGTGTTTTAGATGGTCAAGCATTAGACCAAACATCATTTGGAGAATTTGACGAAGACACAGTAATATGGAAACCAATAAATGTATCTGGTTTAACCTTTGGCACAAATGGATTCTATTTAGACTTTGAAAACTCTGGTAGTCTAGGTGCAGATGTATCAGGTAATGGAAATAACTTTACTGTAAATAATTTAACTAGCATAGATCAAACTACTGATACACCGACTAATAATTATTGTACTTTAAATCCTTTATATCCTGTAACTACATTTTCTTATTCAGATGGAAATTGTAAAGGTACTTCGTCTAGTTCTTATAAAGGAACAGCAAGAGGAACGATAGGAATACAAGATAGCGGAAAATGGTTTTTTGAAGTAAAAATTACTTCATCTGATGGCTCTGGGGTTGGAATTTCTGCTGAAGATATGGACGCAAATACATGGCAACCGAGTAGTGGAACATTTGTTATCTACCTTAACAGTGGAAATAAAGTTGTAAATGGAACTTCAACATCTTATGGAGCTACTTATGGAGATGGAGATATAATTGGTGTTGCTTATAATTCTGATGATGCAGAAATAACTTTTTATAAAAATGGAGTATCACAAGGAACAATAACAGGATTAACAACTGGAAAAGTTATGTTTCCATCAATTAGTGACACAAGCACAAGTGGTGATGCTATTTTTGAGTGTAACTTCGGCAATCCAACATTCACAATCTCATCAGGAAATAGTGATGGTAATGGCTATGGAAACTTTGAATATTCTGTACCATCAGGATATTATGCACTTAACACAAAAAATTTAGCGGAGTATGGATAATGGCTTACACAGATATAGATAAACCAACAGATTATTTTAATACTAAACTTTATACAGGAAATGGTTCAACACAATCAATTTCGTCTGTGGGATTTCAACCTGATTGGATATGGTTAAAAGATAGAGATAATGCTTATTCTCATCAATTAGTAGATGTTGTTAGAGGAAATACAAAATATTTAAATAGTAATGAAACTGCGTCAGAGGGAACTGCATCTAACAGAGTAACAAGTTTTGATTCAGATGGATTTTCTTTAGGTTCTTATATAGGAACAAATAAAAGTTCGTCTAATGTAGTATCATGGAACTGGTTAGCCTCAAACACAACAGCATCAAACACAGATGGAAGTATCACATCAACAGTTTCAGCATCAACTGTAAGTGGATTTAGTATTGTGTCTTATACAGGAACAGGAAGTAATGCTACTGTTGGTCATGGATTAGGTGCAATTCCTAAAATAGTTATAATAAAAAATAGAGATAGAGCTTCAGGTTGGCACGTTGGTGGTGATGCAATTGGAAGTGTTAATCAATATTTAAATTTAAATGATACCAATGCAATAGATTCTGCTGGTACAGGATTTCAAAGTTTTTCATCAACTACTTTTGGAATAGGTAGTGATACTGATTGGAATGCTAGTGGTGAATCAATAATAGCCTACTGCTTTGCAGAGAAAAAAGGATTTAGTAAGTTTGGAAGCTACACAGGTAATGGAAATGCTAATGGAACATTTATCTATACAGGATTTAAACCAGCTTTTGTTTTATTTAAAAGAACAAGTAGTACAAGTAATTGGTCTTTATTTGATAATAAAAGAAACACATTTAATATTACAGATTCTTATTTACAAGCTGATACAAGTTCAACAGAACAAGAATTTAGTGATATTTATGTAGATTTTCTTTCTAATGGAATAAAACAAAGAGGAACAAACATATCTTTAAATTCTTCAGGTGCATCATACATCTACATGGCATTTGCAGAAAATCCATTTGTTACATCTACAGGAATTCCAACAGTAGCGAGGTAATCATGCAATTATCAAAACATTTTACATTAGAAGAATTTGAAAAATCACAAACTGCTACAAGAAAAGGTATTAAGAATAAAGCTGGTGCTGGAGAGATTAAAAACTTAGGCGATCTTTGTTATGAAATACTTGAGCCTGTAAGAATAAAGTTTGATAAGCCTGTAACTATTACATCTGGTTATAGATCAGAAGAACTATGCGAGGCAATAGGAAGTAAAAAAACATCACAACATACTACAGGAAATGCAACAGATTTTGAAATAGCTGGTGTATCTAATTTAGAAGTAGCTTTGTGGATTCAAAACCATTGTGACTTTGACCAACTAATCTTAGAGTATTACACAGGAGAAGCTAATAGTGGTTGGATTCATGTATCATACAAAGATGGTTCAAATAGAAAACAAGTATTAACATTTGATGGAAAATCATATACTAATGGATTACCAGAAGCTAAATGGTCTGGTGGAAAATTAACTAACTAATAGGAGAAATATTATGCCAATGGGAAAAGGAACATATGGGTCTAAACGAGGAAGACCACCAATGAAGAAAAAGAAAAAAGCTAAAAAGAAGAAGAAATAATGGCTACAAAGAAACCTATATACGCTAAAGCTAGACCAAAGAGATTAGGGAAACCAAAATCTTTTAATAAGAAGTCTAAGGCTTATAAATCAGCTAAAAGAAAAGCTGATAAGAAGTTTGGCAAAAAGGTTTCTTTGTATAAAAACATATTCATTTCTCAAGCTATTAAAAAGTATAAACCGAGAAAGAAAAAATGATTGGATATACAACAACAAAAACTTTAAGTGAGTTTATTAATAAACGACCAATGAAGAAGAAAAAAAAGAAGAAAAAGAAAAAGGCTAAAAAATGAGTTTATTTGATAATACATTTGCACCAATAGGATTATCTATTCAAAGAGGTAATGTTGGTAATTTTAGTGGTGTACATAAATTTGGATTAAATACTGCTGTAGGAAGTGGTGCATTTGAAACAGTATGGGATGGAAACAACACTTACACCTACCCATCTTCATCTGGTACTGCTACTGCAACTTCTTCAGATACAGCCTCAGATAATACAGGAACAATTAAAATATTTGGCTTAGATTCTAATTATGATTTAGCAGAAGAAACTTTGACTATTGGTGGAAGTGCTGGAACAGTATCTTTTATCAGAGTATTTAGAGCAGTAATGATAACTGCAAATACAGGAACTGCTAATGTTGGAACAATTACAATAACAGTATCATCTACAACTGTTGCACAAATTCGTGTTGGTTATGGTCAAAGTTTGATGTGTGTTTATACAATCCCTAGAAAATACAATGCTTACTTAATGCAGATAGATTTAGGTAGTTCTAAAGATTTAGAAAATGAAATTAGATTTATTTCAAAAGAAATAGATAATGGTAATGTTTGGAATACAAAAGCATTTATAACTACAAGAGGTGGATTTGTAGAAAAGAATTATATCGTGCCTATAAAATTTACAGAAAAAACAGATTTAGAATTAGTTGCTAAAGCTAGTGCAACATCATCAGTTAGTGCTGGATTTGAATTAATCCTAGAGAAAGTAGATCAAAGCTAATGAGTGATAGAACTGCATTACAGAAAATAGAATCTCACGAAAAACTTTGTCGTATTATGCAGAAAGCAACACATGATAAAATTCACGATCTACAAAATCAAATAAATAGAATTGAAAAGATAATGCTTATTTCTGTTGGTGCATTAATAAGTTCAATGGCATATGTAATTATGCTTTTAATAGATAAGGTCTAAACCTTTACAAACACCTAAAAATAGGTACAAGTATTAATTGCATGAGTCATAAACGAATTTTAGTTATATCTGATATGCACATTCCATATCATCATAAAGACGCAATCAAATTTTTAAAAGAAATTAAAAAAGAATTTAAACCTGACACAGTTGTTAATATTGGAGATAGCTTAGACTTTCATGCGATCTCAATGCACGATAGTAACCCTGATTTATATTCTGCTGGACATGAATTAGCAGAAGCTAGAAAATATATAAAAGAATTAGAAGATGTATTTCCTGAAGTTACAGAAGTAGATAGTAACCATTCTAGCTTAGTTTATAGACGAGCATTAAAGTATGGAATGAGTAAAGAATTTTTAAAAGACTATGGAGATTTCTTAGGTACTAAAAAATGGAAGTGGATAGATGATCTAACACTTACTATGTCAAATGGCCAGAGATGTTTCTTTACACATGGTAGAAGTGCAGATGTATTAAAAACAAGTCAGGCTATGGGAATGAGTTGTGTTCAGGGTCATTATCATACGAAGTTTGTTATTAGTTGGTGGGCTAACCCAGATAATCTATTCTTTGGAATGAATGTAGGTTGTTTAATTAATCAAAAAAGTATGGCATTTGCTTATGCTAAGAATTTTAAAACTAGGTTTATCATAGGTTGTGCAGTTATCATAAATGGTATTCCAAGACTACTCCCAATGGTTTTGAATGAAAAAGGGGATTGGATTGGCAAAATCGTCTAAGTTAAAGCCACACAGAGCCACAGAGAGGGCTACTGACAAGCAAATAGGTGGCAACCATTACAAAGGCAAAGTACAGCCAATAGAACTCATTGTATCGCATAATTTAGACTTCATAGATGGCAATATAGTTAAATACGCAGTTAGGAATAAAAAAGGCGAGAATCCTAAAGAAAGATATGATAAAATAATTCATTATTGTGAATTAGCAAAGGAGTTAAAATGTGGTTGAATTTATTATCTTTGGGTGTAAAGACAGGGGCTAAACTTTACCAAAATAAACAACGAACAAAAGAATTAATGTCAAATGCTCAGATGCGTCATGCAGAGCAAATGGCGAAAGGCGAAATTGAATATAAAGCAAAAGTTATTGAAAGTAATGACAATGGTTTTAAAGACGAATTTGTCCTCATTCTTGTTTCTATTCCTATTCTGTTATTGGGTTGGTCTGTGTTTTCTGACGATCCAGAAATTCGTAATAAGCTAGATACTTTTTTTGAGTATTTTAGCAATCTACCTTATTGGTATCAAGCTATTTTTATTGGAGTAGTTTCTGCGATCTATGGACTTAAAGGTGCAGACATCATGCGTAAGAAATAGTATAGTGTCCGAATGGACAAAGTAAAAGTTGATTTCGTTATAACAGACCTAGAAATGCAAATAGAGACTCCTAACAATATCTATGGAAGCTGGGTCAATTTTAGATTTATTGATACTTTTCCATACTTCACTAAAGTTAATGATATGGTCGAAGAAATAAAAAAACGAAGTGATGTTGATTTAATTAATTACGAATACTCTTATACAGGAATCCACGAAGATACTGATTTAAAACATTTTGATATTACTAGAAACTAGGGCAGTAAAGAGAGAGCAAAACTACCCTAGCTATTTTAGGTTCAAAGATATTTATGGCCGTTTATATAAACCATAATTAAAAACACCTAAAATTCTTTTAACGAGCCACCAAGTCTCCCTGATGGCTCTATCTACTAGACTCATATATGGGGAGCAAATCAATATATCGTTAGTAGAATTCATTTAAACCTTACTATTCAAAGCTAAATCTCTTTTTAACTCTGATTGTTTTAAGCTGACATACCTATCAATATTTGTATATCTATATCTAGCTTTAATTAATTCTTTTTCAGCTTCAGCATATTGTTGAACAATATTTTTGTAATCAGGGTCTATTCTTGCTTCATGTTCTGCCTCACTCATAGTCTTAACTAACTTTTTATGTTTAATAACACATGAAGAAAAAACTGCTTTTCTACCCTCATCTAATATAATAGTTTTCTTTTGCCACTCAGCCCAATCATTAGAGGCATCTTCTAATTTTTTATATAATTGATCGCTTAAATTCATATCAATATCACTCCTAATATAAATCCTATCGTAAAGCAAATCCATTCTCTACGATAATATAATTCTATAGCTTTCCACTCACTAGTTGATTTGTTAAAGATTCTCATGGGTATAATAACATCTCCTCTGCTTCTTGTTCTAATTGTTTTATTTGTTGTTTTAAATGTTTATTTTCTAACTCGTATTTTTCAGCTAAATTTCTTTGTTGTTTAACTTCTAAATACAAAGCCTGTATTTCCTCTAGCTTAATAGCGAAATCTTTTTTTAAGTTATAGAAATCGCTAATAAGTTCTTCTTGAGTTTTAGATAATTTAGCCATTAAAATGGAATCTCATCATCCATATCTGATTGCTCAATAGGTTTTGCATTATCTGGTGCAAACTGAGTAGCATAAGGTGGCATAGTTTGACCTACAGGCTTAAATCCATCTACATTGGGTTGAGGTTTATATGGCTTAACCATGATCAAACAAAGTATCTGTTCAAGATTACCCTTTGCATATTGTGGTGGGTTTTGCATTTCCTGAGTCTTAGTCATATACTTTAAAACATATCCAGCTTTAGTATATTCTTGAACTTCAGGTGTATTAAACCAATCATTAACTTGTGATAAACCATATTTTCTTTTGGTTAAGCTACAAGTAAATTTAACCTTACTTGCCTCGCCAGAATACTCATACTTAGGGCTTACATTTCCTGTAGGGAATAATCTCATTTGTAACCCACAGAACGGCTTATCGAATTTAGTTTTTTCGTACATTTGTTTTTCCTTTTTTTAGTTGATTATATTTTCGTACTGACTCGTTAAACATTAACTCGGATTTATGACAACTTAATAATCCAAGAAATGCTTTTAAGTGTTCCTTTTTATATAAGATATGTCTAGCCTCGAAGTCGCCACTATCTTTAGGCAATCGAACTATATACATCTTATTAATCTTCTTTCCTGTTTGTTCTTCATATGCCAACTTATATCCATGTAATTGATGAACCATATTTAGAAACAAACCCTTAGAAGTTTTTATATCTATGAGCCAAAGGTTATTGTCAGGGTCTTTAGCAATTAAATCTAAAGTTCCACAGAACCCTCGTTCAGAATATAAAACCTTTTCGGACTCAATAACTTTTAGTTTATGTTTTGTCCAAAACTTTTTAAACTTCTCAAAGCAACCTAATATTACAGGGTCGCTTGGGTCAGTAAATTTTTCTCCTTTAAGCCACATCTCGCAAAACTTATGAACCATAGAGCCTATATTTAAAATATTATCTCCTTGTTTTTTTGCATTAGATTTAGCATTAGTAACTATCTTCTGTATCTGGTCTATAGGAATACCCTCTCGTTCCATTTCAGTTTTGATAGCATTTACTTGTTGGCTAATCTTCCAATTCTCTAACATTGGACTCGCTAACTTTCCAAGTAGTGTACTCATACCAACTACATATTCGTTGTTATGAATATAGACATGTTTTTCTTCATTGAACTCAATTGTATGACCATGTTCTGTTTTATGAATTGCCATTATTCTCTCCCTTGTATTGTTGTTTATTTTCTGCATTTGAAACACATATTCTATTATATTCTGGTAAATAGTATTCTGTAGTTTCTTTCTTAGCTTTACTTCTACTTAGTATTCTATTCATGGCTTTGATGCGTTTGCTTTTCCATGAATCTTTCTTTGAACGGATATACATTTATTCCTCTCTTTTTTTTTATTAATAATAATTCTCTATTTAATATCGGTTTTACCCAATAATCAATAGTTACATTAAAATATTGTGTTAAAGCTAGAAGCCTAATTGGATTCGCTAGATTCTGGCCTCTTTCATACTTTTGCACTTGTTGAAATGTAACGCCTATTGCCTTAGCAACTTTAGTTTGGGTTAGCTTATTAACCAATCTTATTTTCTTTAATTGTAACCCTATAATATTGGTAACAATCTTATCGTTATGGTCATCACTAATATTCCATTCTTCTAATAGATTATTAATTGAGATATTGATTTCTTCTACTGTGTTATTTGTTTTCATGTTTTCTCCTTTAATTTAAGACTTGATGATTTCTACCTTGCATACATTTTCTATAAATATCTGCATATTGAGTTTCGGCTTTTGGACTTATTACCCAAAAACCAATATTACTAAAAAAGGTAGTGTTAGTTTTTGCTAGATGCTGACAATGTAAAATATCATTTGAAATCTCACTAGCATTAGATGTTTCAAATTTTGCTTTGCCTTTGGTATCTACAATCGGGGTATATGTACTGCAACTTTGTAATAAAGATACAGATAGCATGATTAAAAGTATAGTTTTCATATCGTTTTTTTTTCCTCTCTATAAAATTGGCTGATGATACTTTAAAAAGTGCAATCTAAAAGCCAAATTCTTCTGCTGTTCCTTGTTCTTTAACAACTTTTGTAACAAATCTTTCTCCATTTGTTTTTTCTTGTCTAGTTGTTCTTGAACCTTGAACATTTGTTTTGGGTTCATTGTTTTTCTCCAAATGACTTACTTGCTTTTGCAAATAAGTATCTACAGGATTAATCATATTAACTTCTTCCTGTAAATTCTGTAACTCCTCTAAAGTAGTTTGAGGGTTAATTATTCTTTGTAGTCTTTTAGACATCTCTTTTGTAAAAGTTGAGTTAGTTGGTATTCTCATTAACTACCTCTTTAATTTCTTTTTTTAATCTTGATGTCCATTTTTTAAGAATATGGTTTGGAACATATTTTAAAGCATCAAAAAGAATTTGTTTTTCATCTCCAATACAATCTTCAATAGCTTCATGATTCATAACTTTGTTAAAATATTCAGAATTTACGCTATTAAGTTGTTTTATAAGATTTTCTTTTTTTTCATTTATTCTCATTATATACTCCCCCCTGATAATTGTATTAAGCAACCTAACATGATTGCAGTTAAACAAAAAGCTGAAAAAATAAAACCTAAAGTGTAGTATGCTATTTTTTTCATTATACATACTCCCATCTACCAGATTTGTTTTTTTCTTTAACATCTCCAGCTTTAGTTAATTTAATATCAACTTTCATTACTGAATCATAAAATTGCTCATCAGATTTATTGATATATTTGATTTGATTTTTTTTAGTCATTTTTAAAACATTTTTTGGTAAAAAAGGTTTTGCAATTTCTAATCTTAAATCATCTCCATTTAATTTATTTAACTTATTATAGAAAGATTTAGTTTCTTTAGGTGTTTGTGTCCAAACATCATCTCCATCTATTTTTATTTTTGACCATGTTTTCATTATGCTTTCTCCTCATTTGTTACAATTTTTAAATTATCAAATAAATCTAAAGCACCAACATTTTGTGGTTCTGTAATAGTGCCATCAGTTTTATAAATATTTATTTTAGCATTATATTTATCAGCATATGCAACAGTACAAATTCTGCCAAAATAATTTAAAAGTCTATTTTGTTTTTTATATAAATTTAAACAATTACTTATTGCTCTACGATTTCTTCTCATTTTTCTCTCTCCTTGTTTGTTAGTTAATTTATTTAACATACGAATAACTTACTAAATGGGTTGTAAATTGCAAATGTTTTTTTTGGCGTAAAACCTAGCTTATTTAACTTTTTTTCAGTTATTTTTCTAATTTCGTTAGAATTTTCTTTTTTTTATCTTAAAATTAATTATAAACGAATCAATTAAAGATATGATTATAAATAAAAAATATGTTAGAGAGAATTGTCGAAAGACTAAGTATTTATTTTCATATCAAATACTAATCGTGTTGGGTTGGCTTCTCTCTCCAACCCAGCACCTAATAGAGAGAAACAAAGATGAATAAAATAAAATGTCCACTTTGTCATAGAGGTGTAGAGTCAATCATAAACAAAAAAAACGAGCAAGTATTTCAAAAACATATTGGAGTTGGTGTTTGGGATTATGGTCAATCAAGAGGTAGAATGTGTTGGTCATCTTATAAGAAAATAGAAAGAACTGATATTCCAGAATCTTATAAAAAATTTGTTGATGCTTGGAATGAAGAATTAAAAAGAATACAATTAAGAAAAAAATCAAATTAAAATAGAAAGAGAGAAATAATATGGAAACAAAAATAACTAGAGTATGGGCTATGCCTCATAAAAATACATTTTCAATAAAACCAATAAAAGAATTAATAGAAAGATATTTAAAAGGTAAATGGATAGACCCATTTGCTAATGATAGTATTTTTAAAAATAAATTAATAACTAATGATCTAAACGCAGAATATAATACCGATTATAATTTAGATGCTTTAGAGTTTTTAAAACAATTTGATGATAATTCTATTGATGGAATACTATTTGACCCACCATACTCAATTCATCAAATAAATGAAGTCTATGATGGTTTTGGTAAAATAAAACAGTTTTCAAGATATGCACATGAAATTAAAAGAATTATAAAACCTAAAGGTTATTGTATTTCTTTTGGCTGGAACACAAATGGTATGCCATACGAAATGAAAATTGATAAAGTTAAACATAAAACTGGATTTGAAAAAATTAAAAAAGAGATATTAGTTGTTGCACATGGTGGTTGCCACAATGATACTCTTATAACAGTAGATCAAAAAATATGAAACAGTTAGATATATTTGAAACTGATTACGAGTCTTGTAATTACACAGAAACATCTAAACAAGCATTGGCTGATATAAAACCAAAAATTAAAACTAAGCGTCAGCAAGTGCATGAACTTATAAAATTAAAACCTCTAAACAATTGTGAAATTTCAAGAGAGTTAGAAATTCCATTAAGTTCTGTTTGTGCGAGGATTAGAGAGTTGCAACTTTTAGATTTAGTTGAAGATAGTGGGTATAAAAGAAAAACTATTAATGGTAAAAATGGAATTGTATGGCAAGTAAAAAAGAAAAAAAACATCTGGCTCTAGTTCAAAGTTTGGGTTGTTTAATTTGTCAGCAACCAGCTATCTGTCATCACATAAGAAATCGTGGAGATGGTAAAGGTAATATTGGTTTTGGCAACAGAGCAAATCACTATGAAGTTATACCTTTGTGTCCAAGCCACCATGTTGGTGCTTTTAGTATTCATAACACCAAAAGACAATTTGAGGCCATGTATGGAACTGAGGCAGAATTATTACAAAGGACTCTAAAAGAAATTAAAAGTTTAGAACAAGTAAATGATTTTTTTAACCTAAAAGGAGAGAACAATGGCTGAAATGAGAGATGAACACTTTGAAGTAATATCTAGCAATCGTGCTAAGCGTTATGAAAAACAAAAAAAGACCACAAATATAATTAAGACTCTGTTAAATAGATATTCAAAAAAACAATTAATCGAGATGATCGAGAAAGAGAGTAAAAATGCAAAGTAGAAAGTCAGGATATTTTCTAGTTTATAGAGATGTTTGGAAACACCCTGTATTTAAAAATTTAGTGGAGTCAGCTATTTGGCTTTACATGATTAGTTCTGCTAGTCATAAAGATAAGACAGCTAGATATTTAGATAACGAAATATTTATAAAACGAGGAGAGTTAATATTTCCTTTAAGAAAAAATGCTAAGATTTGGAATATACCTTATACAGCTATGCGAACTTTCATTTTAAGGTTGAAAAGACGAGGCATGATAAACCATCGACTCACCACATTGAAACCAACGAATGATTTTAAGTTTAGCAAAATAACTATAATTTCCGTGCTTAATTACGACAAGTTCCAATATGTTGAGCCTGTGGATAACCAACGACTCACCAACGATCACGCGTATCTAATAAATAATACTAATACACTAATATCTAATATACAGGATAAGAAAAAAGATATTAAGTCTAGCAAGGAAGATTATAAGAAAATTGGGGAATGGGGAGAATATACTATCTTGCTGAAAGACTCTAAAAAGTATTTAAAACATAAATGGAAAGATGAGCCTCTCAAAGAATACCAATGAGTGCGATATTAAGAATATTTAAGTATGTAAGAAAAAGATTGATTAATCTGTCTATTGAAAATAAAAGGTTAAAGATGCAACTTGAATTTTACAAGGCTATTGTTGAAAGTGATAATTCTAAAAAACATTAATGCCACATTTAGAACACATTTTATATGGCAGAAAGAAAATTAAGGTGCATTTTAGACCACTAAAAAATCTTGATGGATATTACGAAACCGAAAAGAAAATAATTGTGTTGGATAGCAGAATAAAAGGCAAAAGACTCTTTAACACAATAATTCACGAGATATTTCATTTAATTGCACATCTATCTAAAATTAAATTTAGAACTATGGGAGAAGAACCAATGGCAATAGAGATAGGAAATGGCTTTACTAAGATATTTAAACAAAACCCTAAACTATGGACTTTGCTAACAAAATTACTAAAATAAAC
>Ga0255755_1003070_pt1 | contig 13105 bp, 10 predicted proteins | sample 011ome_18_FD_179955 | JGI IMG/M metagenome (GOLD analysis project Ga0255755, IMG submission 179955) | Coastal salt marsh microbial communities from the Groves Creek Marsh, Skidaway Island, Georgia - 011501BT metaG (version 2) | ecosystem: Environmental > Aquatic > Marine > Intertidal zone > Salt...
AGAAAAATCTGATCCCTCTTCTTTTAAATATTCAATTTCATATAAAAATTTTTTATATTCATCTAATTTAATTTCATTTCCCTTATTTTTAATATGCCAATCATCAATTTTTTTTTGCAAAGTTTGTCTGAAATTAATTAATTCTCTATTTTTAGGTTCAAGTTCGTTAACAGTCTTCTCAAATCCTATCCAAAACTTTTCAGATGATATGCCTGTATCTATTAGAAGCTCTTCATTAACAAATTTCGATAAACTTTCCGAAACTTTTAGAGATTGAATATTAATATATTTTTCTTGCATAGCACCTTAGTTACCCCATCTGTATTTTTGCCTGAGAGTTTTGCTCCTTCGGCGGAAATTAATCTCTTTCCAGAGTGTTATGCTTTAATCGGTCCTTTTGCCTGAGAGTTTCCGGGGTGGTTGCTCCTTCGGCGCTATAAAGTTATTAGTCTCTCCCGATTGGAAATTTGTATCGTTTAAATATTTTAAGTCAATTAATAATGCTAAAAATGAGTTTTAGTTAACATTTTATTGCCTTTTTTATAATCTAAGTTTCTAATATAAACAATTCATGAAAAATTATCTTAATTTTGAGACAGATATTAAAAATTTAGAGTCTGAGATAGAAAAATTGAAAGATCCATACAATCAAGACGGTCTTTCAGAGGTAGACACCCAAAAAATATCAAGCACACAGGCTGAGCTAGACGAGAAACTAAAAGATATCTATTCCAACCTTGATCCTTGGCAAACCACAATGGTGGCTCGTCATGAGGACAGACCTAAATCTAAGTTCTTTATTGATAATTTATTTGATGATTTCATATCTTTGTCTGGTGATCGTTTTTATGGTGAAGACAAATCTGTTTTAACCGGATTTGCAAAGTTTAATGGTACTTCAGTTTTAGTAATAGGCCAAGAAAAAGGAGAAAATTTAGAGAGCAGAATTGAAAGAAATTTTGGAATGATGAGACCTGAAGGATATCGAAAAACAATTCGATTAATGAATTTAGCCAATAAATTTAATATCCCAATAATATCATTTATCGACACACCAGGAGCATACCCAGGAGTTGGAGCAGAAGAGAGAGGTCAAGCTGAAGCAATCGCTAAATCAATTGAGTGTTGCATGGAACTTAGCGTACCAACTTTAGCAATTATTATTGGAGAAGGAGGCTCGGGAGGTGCAATAGCATTAGCATCATCAAATAAAGTTATTATGTTAGAAAATGCAATTTATTCAGTAATCTCTCCCGAAGGATGTGCAACTATTTTATGGAGAGATCCTAAAAAAATGCTTGATGCCGCAAAAGCTATGAAGCTTTCAGCGAAAGATTTGTTGGAATTAAAAGTGATTGATGAGATAATTCCTGAGCCATTAGGAGGCGCTCATAGAGATAAAGATCAAATGCTAGATAATTTAAGAGCTTCTATTTCAAAAAACTTAAACTACTTTAAAGACTTATCATCTGAAGAAATTATGAATGAAAGAAAAAATAAGTTTTTAAAAATTGGAAGAAATCAAGGGTTTATCAGTAATTCAGAAGACTTAAGTACATTAACAATCAAGAATAATAATTTTGACAAAATTTTAAAATCAAAAAAGGTTTTGATTGGCTCAACAATTGTTGGTTTAGTTTTATTGGTTATTGCCTTTAGTCTGTTTTAAATTTTATAAAGCACCACAGCAATGTTTAAATTTTTTTCCTGATCCACATGGGCAAGGCTCATTTCTGCCAATCTTTTTCCCACTTTTAATTTGATCTACCATTGATTTTTTGTTTTCTTCTTGTTGCTCAGTAACAACTTTTAGATTCATTAGAATAGTTACAAAATCTAATTTTAATTTGTCAAGTAAATTAGAAAATAAATCAAAGGCTTCTTTTTTATACTCAACTAAGGGATCTCGCTGGCCATATGACCTCAGCCCAACTACTTGTCTAAGTTGTTCAAGATATTGAATATGAGATTTCCAATTAAGATCTATCGCCTGCAAGAAAATTCTTTTTTCAATTTCTTTTGCATGATCTTCACCTAAAATTTTTATTCTTTCTTCTCTAGACTCTGCAAATTTTTTAATAATTTTTTCTTTTAATTCGTTGTCTTTTCCAGAAATTAATTCTTTTAACTCTGACTCATCAAAACTTTTACCCACAATTTGTTTTAAACGATTGCTAAACTCATTATTTTTAGGGTTTGATAAATTTTGAATTTTTAATTTGATGATATCTTCAATTATTTCTTTTAAAAATTCATCAGAGTAGTCAAAAATGCTTTGACTATTCATTGCATCTTTTCGTTGTGAAAAGACGACATGTCTCTGGTCATTTAAAACGTTATCAAATTTAATTAACGTTTTTCTAATATCAAAGTTTCTAGCTTCAACTTTTTGCTGTGCTCTTTCCAAAGCTTTGTTTATCCATGGGTGATCAATACTTTCTCCATCTTTAAGCCCTAATTTTTCTAGCATTTTATTCATGGACTCTGATCCAAAAATTCTCATTAAATCATCTTCTAGACTCACATAAAAGATGGAACTACCCTCATCTCCTTGTCTTCCAGCTCTACCTCTTGCTTGATTATCAACTCTTCTTGACTCCATTCTTTCAGTTCCAACTACAAACAACCCACCTAAAGATTTTATTTTGTCTTTATCTTTTTTTAGTTGTTCTGCCTCAACAGATCCTTTTTTTCCTCCTAGTTGAATATCTACACCTCTTCCAGAAATACTTGTTGTGATAATTACTGATTTTTCTTTACCAGCGTTTGCAATTATTTCTGCCTCATTTTCATGATTTTTAGCATTTAATACAACATGCTTAATATTTTTTTTCTTTAACAAGGCTGAATAAACTTCAGACTTATTAATACTAGATGTAAAAATTAAAATTGGTTGACCAGCATTATGTCGTTCAATTATTTTTTCAATAATCGCATCATTTTTTTCATTCTCCGTCCTAAAAATTTGATCATTATAATCATTTCTAATCATTTCATTATTAGTTGGAATAATGACAACTGTTAAATTATAAATTTCAAAAAATTCTTCAGCCTCAGTTGCGGCAGTCCCAGTACATCCAGATAATTTATTATAAAGTTTAAAATAATTTTGATAAGTTATTGAAGCTAAGGTTTGATTTTCTGCTTGAATATTTATTCGTTCTTTTGCTTCTAATGCTTGATGCAAACCATCTCCAAACCTTCTTCCCTCAAGTATTCTGCCTGTAAGCTCATCTATAATTTTTAAGCTTTCGTCTTTAACAATATAATCTTTACCTTTCTCAAATAAATGATTAGCTCGAAGTGCTTGATTGACATGATGAACTAAATGTAAATTTTCTGGATCATAAAAGTTATTATTTTTTAAAATACCAGCATTAGAAAAAATTCTTTCTACATTATTAATTCCTTCATTAGTTAAAAGAATACTTCTTTCTTTTTCATCTATTTCGTAATCTTTTTCATTTAATTGTCTCACTAGTTTATCGATAGCAAGATACTGAGCAGTTTTATCTTCAGCCGAACCAGATATGACTAATGGAGTTCTAGCCTCATCAATTAGACAAGAGTCTATTTCATCTACAATAGAAAATGAATGATCTCTTTGAACCATTTCAGCTTCTGAAAACTTCATATTATCTCTAAGATAATCAAACCCTAGTTCACTGTTAGTTGCATATGTAATATCACAATTATAATTTCTCTTTCTTTCATCGTCATTCTGATCGTTATTGATGTATCCGGATGACAAACCCAAAAAATTATATATTTGTCCCATTTCTATTGAATCTCTTTTTGCCAGATAATCATTAACAGTAACAATATGAACACCTTTACCACTGAGAGCATTTAAGTAAGCTGCTAGAGAAATTGTAAGAGTTTTTCCCTCTCCTGTTCTCATTTCAGCAATTTTACCTTCATGAAGGACTACTCCTCCAATAATTTGAACATCAAAGTGTCTTTCATTTCTAGTTCTTTTAGATGCTTCTCTTACTAAAGCAAAAGCCTCTGGCAAAAGTTCATCCAAGGCTTTTCCTTGCTTAATTTGTTCTTTAAATTCTAGAGTTTTTTTTGGAAAATCTAAGTCATCTAGTGTTTTAAATTTATCTTCAAGTAAATTAATTGTATTTACAATTTTACCAATTCTATCTAGCTCTTTTTGGTTGCTAGATTTAATAAATTTTGTAATTAAATTTAATGGGTTAAACATGAGTATTTGATTTATTCTTTACTTATAATGTTTAATATATGAATTAAATAAATATTTTAAACACTATGGGAATTAATTTATCCAACTTTTTATCCTCTAAATCTAATAATGCTAGAATGAGTGATTTTCAAGACCTTGATCATGTCGATGGTCTGTCCATTTCTGTTGTTAGTGCAAATTTATATAATAATAATAGAGATGATTTAGCTATGTTTTACTTTAGAGACGGAGCAAATTATGCTTCAGTATATACACAGTCAAAAATAGTATCTGAGAATATTAAATGGAACTTAAACCAAAATAGTAAAAGAATTTTTTCTCTATTAGTCAACACTCGAAACGCTAATGCTTTTACAGGTAAACAAGGATATGAAAGTTTGAAAAAACTATCCGAGACTATTTCATCTGAATTAACCAAAAAACAAGAACAAGATGAAGAAACTTCAAAAAAAATTACACCAAAAGACATAATGTTTGGTTGTACAGGAACTATAGGGGAACCCTATCCATATGAAAAAATTTCTCATCAAATCCCAAGTTTGATCAAAAATATTAAATATACTCAAAATAAATTTATTTGGATGAAAGCTGCACTTAGTATCATGACAACTGATACAAAGCCTAAGTTAGCTATGGAGGAATGTGCCATTGGAAATAAAAAAATTAAGATTTATGGAATAGCCAAAGGTTCTGGAATGATCCATCCAAATATGGCAACTACCCTAGCTTATGTATTTACAGATGCAAAACTACCTAATGATATTTTAAACAAGCTACTTAAAAAGAATATAACAACGACTTTTAATGCAATTACTTGTGACGGCGATACAAGCACTAATGATATGGCAACTATTTTTGCAACAGGTAAAGCAGATAATATACAAATTAAAAGTATAAATGATAAAAAAATAAAGACTTTTGACAAGTCTCTTAATAGAGTTTTGTTAAGTTTGGCAAAAAGAGTGGTTTCAGATGGAGAGGGATCATCAAAATTTGTGACCGTTAATGTTAAAAAGTGTAAATCAGAAATAGAGGCTAAGCAAATAGCTATTTCAATTGCAAACTCACCATTAGTTAAAACTGCAATTGCTGGTGAGGACCCTAACTGGGGAAGAATTATTATGGCAATAGGTAAAGCTGGACCAAAAATAAATTTAAAAAAACTCTCAATTAAGTTTGGAAGTAACAAAATTGTTTTCGATGGAAAACTACATCAAAGTTATGATGAGACAAAAACTGCAGAGTATATGAAAAATGATAATATTGATCTTGATATTGAAATTTTTACAGGGAGCAAAAGTTTTACTATTTATACAATGGACTTTACAAAAAAATATGTAGATATTAATGCAGATTACAGAAGTTAATAGTATTGAAAATTTTACAAAAATTATTATTTCAAAAACATGATTAAGTACAAATTAGAATGTAAAAATTGTGAAACAACTTTTGATAGTTGGTTTGCTTCATCTAAAGAATTTGAAAAATTAAAAAAAAAACATCTTTTAGTATGCCATTTCTGTAATTCAAAAACAGTTGATAAAACTCTTATGGCACCAAGTGTAAAGAATAATAAAAAAGATACAAAATATAATTTACAATTGGATAAATACGAAAGTGTAAAAAAAACTATCAAAAACTATCAAAAATTTATTAAAGAAAATTTTAAATTTGTTGGTGAAAATTTTGCTTATGAAGCACGATCTATTCATTATAATCCTAAAAAAAAATCTAAAGGAATCTATGGAAATGCTTCAAAGAAAGATTTAATGGAGCTTAAAGAAGAAGGTATCGAAGCTCAAATGATACCTTGGCTAGATGATAAAGATAACTAAAGTTTTATAGATTTTACAATATAGTTAATTGATGTATCTGAAGACACACTCCATTCATCACTAATAATATTAAAATTCATTCCATCTAATTTTTCTAATTTTAAATTATTTTTATTTAAAATTTTTTTAAGATCCTCAGGTTTAACAAATTTTTCCCAGTCATGAGTTCCGATTGGAAGCCATCTCAAAACATATTCTGCACCTATAATTGCAAACAAGTATGATTTTAATGTTTTATTGAGTGTTGCAACAAACATAAGGCCATTTTTTTTAAGAAGTTTTGAGCAAGAATTTATAAAAAAGTTAATATCTTCAACGTGTTCAATTATTTCCATATTTAAAATGACATCAAATTTTTTCTGAATTTTTAACTTTTCAGGTGATGAACACAAATAATTAATTTTAAGTTTATTTTTTTTTGCGTGTAATTTGGCAATATTGATATTTTTACTTGATGCATCAATTCCAGTTACGTTAGCACCCAATCTTGTCATAGGCTCAGAAAGAAGTCCACCTCCGCATCCTATATCTAATATATTAATTTTATCTAAAGGTTTTTTTTTAGATTTTAATTTAAAACTATTGATTATATTTTCTTTAATATACCTAATTCTTATTGGATTAAATTTATGAAGAGGTTTAAATTTTCCGCTCGGGTCCCACCATTCAGCCGCCATTTTTGAAAATTTTTCTATTTCTTTTTTATTTACACTGTTCATAATCGATAATTAGTTGACATAACAACTAAGATGTATTTTATCAATTATTTATTAAATTATAATAAACAAATTTGATCAATGAAAACTGTAGTTTTAAAGTTTGGTGGAACTTCCGTGGGGAGTATCGACAGAATTAAAAAGGTATGTAAAATTATATCTTCTTATAAAAAGAAGAAAAATAAAGTAGTGGTGGTTTCCTCAGCTATGAGTGGAGTTACTAATGAACTTGTTAATAAATCTAAATTAATTAGTAACAATTTTGACAAAGCAGAATATGATGCTTTATTATCTACGGGAGAGCAAGTTTCTTGCGCTTTAATTGCTGGACGGTTAAAGCATATTGGTTTTAAATCTAGATCTTGGTTGTCTTGGCAAATACCTATTATAACTGAAGGCCCTTATTCAGCAGCAAGAATTAATAGAGTTGTTTCAAAAGAATTGCAAAAATATCTTAAAAGTGGAGGCATTCCTGTAATCACTGGTTTTCAAGGAATAAACAAAGTTTATAGATTAACAACTATTGGCAGAAGTGGTTCAGATGCTACAGCAATTATGTTGGCTAAATTTATAAAAGCAGATGAGTGTATAATTTATACAGATGTAGATGGTGTTTATACTACCGATCCTAGACAGCACAAAAAAGCTAAAAAAATTAAAAAAATATTTTACGATGAAATGTTGGAAATGGCATCTTTAGGTTCAAAAGTAATGCAACCAACCTCTGTGCAAGATGCAAAATTGAATAAAATAGATATACAAGTCAAATCTTCATTTGTTACAAAGCCTGGAACACTGATTACAAATTCATCTAAATCTTTTAGTGATCAAATTATAACAGGAATTTCATCAACAAAAAATGATGCCAAAATTACAATTGAAGGAGTTAAAGATAGACCTGGTGTAGCTGCATCTATTTTCAAACCTTTATCTCAAAATTTGATAAATGTTGATATGGTTGTTCAAAACATTTCACTTAACGGTAAAGAAACAGATCTTACATTTACAATTAAATCTGATGATTTAAAAAAAGCAGAAAAATTCATAAAACAAAACAAAAAAATTTCTTACAAAAAATTATCTTTTGATAAAGATGTGTCTAAAGTTTCAATAATTGGAGTTGGAATGATAACAACACCTGGAATAACCTATCGGATGTTCCAAGCTTTAGCTTCAAAAAAGATAAATATTTTGGTAATATCTACATCTGAAATTAAAATTTCAGTTTTAGTTGCAACTAATCAAGTTAAAAGAGCTATAGCAGTCTTGCATAAAGAATTTAAATTAGACTAAATTTTATGAGCCTTAGGCCTTTTAGAAATATTGATCGAAAAAAAACTAAAGTAATAAATGTTGGTGACGTAAAAATTGGTGGGGATAATCCAATTTCAGTTCAATCAATGACTAATACTTTAACAACCGATATTAAATCGACAATTAATCAAATAAATGAAATTCATGAAGAAGGGGCAGACATTGTAAGAGTTTCTTGCCCAGATGAAAATTCTACAAAAGCATTAAAAGAAATTACACAAAATGTAAAATTACCAGTGATTGCTGATATTCATTTCCATTACAAAAGAGCAATTGAGGCTGCTGAAAATGGAGCAAAATGTTTAAGAATAAACCCAGGAAATATTGGTGATAAACAAAAAATTCATGATGTTTTAAGTGCAGCCAAAAATAATGATTGTTCAATTAGGATTGGGGTGAATGCAGGGTCTCTTGAGAAAGATATTCTTGAAAAATATAGAGAACCTTGTCCAGAAGCTTTAGTAGAAAGTGCTTTAAGAAATATCAAAGTTCTAGAAGATCAAAATTTTTTTAATTTTAAAGTAAGTGTCAAGTCATCTGATGTTTTCTTATCAATTGCAGCTTATCGTCAACTTTCAAAAGCAATGAATTATCCATTACATCTTGGAATTACAGAAGCTGGAGGCTTCGTTTCAGGAAGTGTTAAATCATCAATTGGTTTAGGGACACTACTTTTAGATGGAATTGGCGATACCATAAGAATTTCTCTATCTGATGATCCTGTAAAAGAAATAAAAATTGGTAATGAGATTTTAAAGTCATTAGGTTTGAGAAATAGAGGAGTAAAAATTATTTCTTGCCCATCTTGTGCCAGACAAGCATTTCAAGTAATTGATACAGTTAAGATTTTAGAAGAAAAATTATCACATATTAAAACTCCAGTTACTTTGTCTATTATTGGATGTGTTGTGAATGGACCAGGTGAAGCGGCATTGACCGATGTAGGTATTACTGGAGGAGGTAAAGGTAATAATATGCTTTATCTTTCTGGTGTTCAGAGTAAAAAAGTCTTAACAAATGAAATAATTGATAAAGTTGTATCTGAAGTAGAAAAAAAAGCTTTAGAGTTAGAAAAAAAATAATGATACCTGCTAAAACAATTGAAGAACTCATATCAAAACATTCAGCTCTAGAAAAGGATTTATCTTCTGGAGAAATTGACAAAAAATTGTTTGCAGAAAAATCAAAAGAGTATTCCGATGTTAACGAAATTATAGAAAATGCTAGGAAATATTTGTCATATGAGGATGACAAAAAAGATTTGGAAAAAATTTTAAATGATAATTCTGCAGATAAAGAATTAAAAGATATGGCTGAGCTTGAGCTTTTGGATTTAAAGAATGAGTTCGAAATAAATGAAAAAAAATTAAAATTATTTTTACTTCCAAAAGATGAGGCAGATAAAAAAAATGCAATCATAGAGATTAGAGCTGGAACTGGAGGATTAGAAGCGAGTCTGTTTGCTTCGGATCTTTTCAAAATGTATGAAAAAGTGAGCCATAAAAAGAAATGGACATTAGAATTAATATCAATCTCTAGAAGTGATGCTGGAGGATTAAAAGAGGTTATAGCATCAATAAAAGGGACCAATATTTATTCAACTCTAAAATATGAGAGTGGAGTTCATAGAGTTCAAAGAGTACCAGATACCGAAACACAAGGAAGAGTTCATACTTCAGCAGCAACAGTAGCGGTATTACCTGAAGCGGAGGAGGTTGATTTAAAAATAAATGAATCTGATTTAAGAATAGATGTTTTTAGAGCAGGGGGGCCTGGAGGACAGTCAGTAAATACAACTGATAGTGCGGTTAGAATTACCCATATTCCGACAGGATTGTCAGTTTCACAACAAGATGAAAAATCTCAACATAAAAATAAAGCAAAAGGTATGAAAATTTTAAGGTCAAGGTTATATGAATTAGAAAGATCTAGAATAGATCAAGAAAGATCACAAGATAGAAAAACAAAAATAGGAACAGGGGATAGATCGGAGAGAATAAGAACTTATAATTTTCCACAAGGTAGAGTGACAGATCATAGAATTAATTTAACACTTCATAGATTAGAAGAGTTTTTAGAGGGCGAAGCTTTTGATGAAATGATCGAGTCATTAACACTACAAGCACAAGAAGATAGTTTAAGCAGTTTAAATTAAATGAAGATTTGGTCAGCAGTTGTAGAAGGAGCTAATATTTTAAAAAATAAATCTATTATATCTGCTCAACTAGACACAGAAATTTTAATGTCTAAAGCTATTAATAAAAGTCGTGAATATATAATTTTAAATCATGATGAAGCTTTGAATGAAAAAAACATAAAATATTTTAAAAAATTAGTTCAAGAACGAGCTACAAAAAAACCAATTGCTTACATTTTAAATAAAAAGTTTTTTTGGAAAAATGAGTTTTATGTTAATAAAAATACTCTTATTCCACGCCCTGACACAGAAATTATTGTAGAACAGATTTTAAAAGTTACTAAGAATAAGAATAATTTAAGAATTCTTGATATTGGAGTTGGTTCAGGCTGCATTCTCTTGAGTATTTTAAAAGAAAAAAAAAATTTTTATGGAACAGCAATAGATATTAGTAAAAATTCATTAGATATATCAAGAATTAATGCAAAAAAGCTCTCTATCGAAAAAAGAGTGAAGTTTTTTCAATCAGATGTTGACAAATTTGATCAAGGCAAATATGATTTAATTGTTTCTAATCCCCCTTATATTAATCGTAATAAAATTAAATATTTGGAGAGTGATGTTTCAAAGTTTGAACCTAGATTAGCTCTAGATGGTGGATTAGATGGTTTATCAGTTGTCAGAAAAGTAATAAAAAAATCATCTGAGCTGTTAAAAAAAAATGGTAAATTTATTTTAGAGATTGGTTTTGATCAAAAAAGTAAAGTTATAAAACTATTAAACAACAAAGGTTTTTATATTAACAGTATTACTAAGGATCTTGCAAATAATGATCGATGCATAGTAAGTACAAAAATATAACTAATTAGACATATGGTAACATTTAGAAATAATAATAACACCAGAAGAAATAATTTTAGAAGAAATGATAGAAATTTTAAAAGCAATGGAGATAGACCTAAATTTGCATCAAATTATTCAAATAATGAAAATTTTAAAAGAAAAGCCCCTGGCAGAAACAATCATAATGCCTCTAAGTTAATTGAAAAATATAGTGATTTAGCAAGAGAAGCTTCTTCTAATGGGGATAAAATATTATCTGAAAATTATCTTCAGCATGCAGATCATTTTACAAGAATATTGAATGAACAAGAAAATTATAAAAAAATTAAATTTACTGAGAATAAATCATCGGACAATACTCCAGAAATAGATGAATTATCCGACAAATCTGAAGAAGTTAAAAATGAAAGTAACAAGAAAGTTGTGGGTGAGATTAAACCAATCTCTCAAAAAGCAACAGATGAAAAATTAGTTTAGTCCTATAATTTTTTCTGATTTTAAAACATTTAATTTTATTTTATTAGTTTCAAATAGCTCTCGATCTTTGCCTTTTAAAACTTTACCTGATGGAAGTTTTAATTTTTGAGAGTTTACTCTTTTTCCGTTAACAATAACTTCGTAGTGTAAGTGAGGACCTGTTGATTTACCAGTTGAACCAACATATCCAATAGTTTGACCTTGTTTAACTCTGACACCTTTTTTAATTCCTCGTGCAAATTTAGACATATGAGCATAAACAGTTTCATATGTTGAATTATGTTTTATTTTTACACAATTTCCTCCACCTCCACACCAACCAGCTTTTTTAACTATACCGTTACCTGAAGCCATAATTGGAGTACCCTTCGGTGCAGCAAAATCAGTTCCTCTATGCATTTTATTAAATCCATCTATTGGATGTTTTCTCATTCCAAAAGATGAAGATAGTCTTGCGCCATTGATAGGCGTTTTCATCAATGCTTTTTGAACACTTTTTCCATTTTTATTATAATGACCTTGAACATCTTTTTTATCAAAATAATATAACGAATTGTCTTGACCGCTAAGTTTTAGGTTTGCAAAAAGAATTTCACCTGTTTGAATTATTTTGTCTTGGTTATCAATAAAAACTTCATACATTATTTGAAATTTATCTCCTTTTCTAATATCTCTTTGAAAATCTACTTGAAAACCATAAATTCTTGCTAATTCAATGATTGTATTTGGTGGAATATTTTTATCCGTGGCTGCTTTGTAAAGACTTTGTAAAATAATATTCTCATTATAAATAATTTTTTTATTTAATTTTAAAACTAATACTTCTTCATTAAACTTTGAGATTTCATTTGTCTTTGATAAGATTATTTTTTCAGTGTTCGAAATTTGAAAAATAAATTCTTTTATTTTATTATTTGTTTGATCTACTGTAATTTGAATTCTTTGATTAGTATTAAGTTTATTGATATTGGTTTTTTTTGAAAGATTTTCTTTAATAGCTTTTACTTGCTCTTTATCTATTGAATAACCATTTAGTATTTTGTCAAATGTTTCTCCAGATTTTATTCTATGGTTATATGTTTTATATTTGGGCTCTAAGTTGTTTACAATTTCTCTAAGAGTTTTTTTTAAATAAGTGTTGCTAATTAAATCATCAATTTTATTGTTATTTATTTTTTTTTGATAGGTTGAAAAAGTTGCTATTATTGCAGTAAAAATAATTAAAAAAAATAAAAGTATTATCCTAGAGTTATCAAAAAATAATGTTGTAAGTTTTTTACGCATTGAATAATGTTTTTGTGTGAATTATTAATTCAGCGTTGATAAAAAATCAAAAAAAACCCAATAAAATCGGTAATTTTTTCAGTTTTTTTTATTCTTAAACGCTTGATTTCCTTTTATTTTAGCCTATAAGCGTCACACTTTCTCACGAAAATTATTGTTTATACAATAGATTAGTGTGGATTATTGGGCTTTTTAGACCCAATTAGCTATTTAAAAAGTAAAAATTTAAGAAGAGAAGTGTGGACGGTTAAGGTTACCAAAATTTGTCGTACACACTTCAACATTATAT
>Ga0255755_1003077_pt1 | contig 13084 bp, 19 predicted proteins | sample 011ome_18_FD_179955 | JGI IMG/M metagenome (GOLD analysis project Ga0255755, IMG submission 179955) | Coastal salt marsh microbial communities from the Groves Creek Marsh, Skidaway Island, Georgia - 011501BT metaG (version 2) | ecosystem: Environmental > Aquatic > Marine > Intertidal zone > Salt...
TTTTTAAAATTTCTTTCTCAGATAATGAAGTTTGTGATAAAGATTTTATCAATAAAGTTGAAGAAGCATTTTTATTAATCAGACCTTTCTTTGATTACATGACAGAAATATTAACGACAGATGAAAATGGAGAGTCAATAATTTAAATTACTCCACAGTTACTGACTTTGCTAAATTTCTAGGTTGGTCAACATTACATCCTTTTTTATTTGCAATGTGGTACGATAGTAGCTGAAGAGGAATATTCGCTAAAATAGGTGCGATTAATTCATCACAACTTGGAATTTCAATAATATGGTCGGCTAGTTTTTCTATTTCCTGGTCACCTTCTGAAACTACTGCAATGATTTTAGCTCCACGAGCTTTTATTTCCATAATGTTGCTAACAACTTTATGATAATTACCTTTTCGCGTAGCGATCACTACTACCGGCATGTTTTCATCAATTAGCGCTATTGGCCCATGTTTCATTTCTGCTGCTGGATATCCTTCTGCATGTATGTAAGAAATTTCCTTAAGTTTTAATGCTCCCTCAAGAGCAATTGGAAAATTATATCCTCTTCCCAAATAAAGAAAGTTTGAAGAATTTAAATATTTTTCAGAGATCGATTCAATTTCTGAGTTTGATTTTAATACACTTTCAATAGTTTTCGGTAGTTTACTAAGTTCAGCAAGTATTCTTTTATATCTGTCAGGTTCGACAGTTCCAAGCTTTTTTCCAAGATTTAATGCCATTAACAAGAGAAGGCTTATTTGGCAACTAAATGCTTTTGTAGAAGCTACTCCAATTTCAGAACCAGCGTGTGTGTAAATCCCAGTGTGAGTTTCCCTTGCAATTGAAGATCCAACTACATTACATATTCCATAAAGAAATGCTCCCTTTTCCTTGGCCATTTTTATTGCCGCAAGTGTGTCAGCAGTTTCGCCAGATTGCGAAATAGGAATTACAATATCGCCTTCATGTATTATGGGATTTCTATATCTGAATTCTGAAGCATATTCAACCTCAACAGGTATTCTAAGAAGTTCCTCGAAGTAATATTCAGCTAAAAGACTAGAGTGCCAAGAGGTTCCGCATGAAATAAAAATAATTCTTTTAGCATTTTTAAAAATCTCGAAATGTTTTTTTAGAGATGATATTGAAATAGGATCATTAGCAGAAATAAGTCTACCTCTGAAAGTATCTATTATGGACTGGGGTTGTTCAAATATTTCTTTTAACATAAAATGCTCGTAACCACTTTTTTCAACTTGATCAATATTTTGTTTGAGCTCTTGTATGTAAGGATCAATAATGGAATCCTTTTTAATTTCTCTAAGTGTTAGCCCTTTTTTTACATTAACGATGAACATTTCATTATCGTTAAGATAAATACAACGTTTTGTAAACTCTAGAAAAGGAGTAGCATCAGACCCAAAATAATATTCAGAATCACCAACTCCAATAGCCAAAGGACTGCCAAGCCTTGCACCAACAATTTCTTTAGGATTTTTAGAATCAAAAACAACAATTGCATAAGCACCAACAACTTGTTTTAAAGCATAATAAACAGCTTTTCCTAGTTTAACTTTTTTTGTTTTTTTTATGTCTTCAATTAGGTTTACCAAAACTTCTGAATCAGTGTCAGAATGAAAAACATAACCTTTTTTTGAAAGAATTTTTTTTATTGAATTATAGTTTTCAATAATTCCATTGTGTACGAGAGTAATTTCGCCAGAGTTGGATGTATGAGGGTGAGAATTTATCTCATTTGGAGGACCGTGAGTTGCCCATCTAGTATGCCCTATTCCAATTGAACCTAATTTTTCGTTAGGACTTTTAAAAAGTAATTCAAGATCAGAGACTTTTCCTTTGGTTTTTTTGATTAAGGTTCTTTCATTGTGAATCATTACACCGGATGAATCATAACCTCTGTATTCTAATCTTTTTAAACCATTTATTAAAATATCATAAACTGGTTTTTTCCCTATATATCCTACTATTCCACACATTAATTTCTAATTACCATTTGAAGTTCATTTTTTTGAAACCCAATTTTTTCATAAAATTTTGAGTTTTTTTCAGATGAGCTCAATACAATTTTATCACAATTTTTTTCATTGCCAATTTTTATAAGCTCTTTTAAAAGTTTTTTTCCAGCACCTTGTCCTCTGTAATTTTCGTTAACAGCAACATCCTCAATAAGTCCTAATATTCTAGTTAACTTTTTGATTATATGTAATGTAGCTACACCAATTATAATATTCTCCTCTGCTATTACAATAGTAATTGAGTTAGGATCACTTAGGTAATTGGGGTTGATAGGTTTGTCAAAATTTCTGCTAAAAGAATTAGTCCAAATTTCAATTACCTGATTAATATCATTTTTTTCGAGCTTCCTTATGTTCATAAAAAAACACAAAAATAACGATTTAACTTACATAATCGTAGTTTAGTCGACAAAAAAGATGTATTGATGCTTATTGAAAATAAAGATCTACTGACAATTCTATATCATCTAGAATCAATCTGTCTCCTAAATTTTCAAAAAAACTTCCAGAGTTGTATTTCACATCATATTTGCTCCTGTCAAAGATCATATTAGCTGTAAAACCACCAGGATTTCTAATTAATTCAAACTCTACAGGATGAGTTATGTCTTTTATTGTAAGAGATCCTTTAACCGAAAATCCAGATTCAATTATTTTGGAGCTATTAATTGTAAGAAAGGATTTTTTGTGTTTGTCAACTGAAAAAAAATCATCGGATTTTAAATGACCCTCAAGTCTTTCTTTACTTGAACCAGACAAATCTTCAACTAATAATGTTGTCATATCAACAACAAAACTGCCCTTACATATAGACATTTTAGAAGTCTTTTGATCATAACACATAGTCAACTCTCCAGAGATAAACTTTAATGAACCGTTATGTTGGCTATTTGTAATTTTCTTGCCAATCCAATTTAAAGAACTACTTTCAGTATCAATCAACATAGTTGTTTCTTGAGCTGATAGAGAAAAGATAGCAATGTTTAAAAAAATAAAAGTTTTTAAAATTTTCATAATCAATTAAATTAGTAAACGGGAAGTTTTATCGTGCTTAGCCCCCTCTTCCAACTTTTCTAACTCCACCAGATTTAGTATTATTAGATTTGTTTTTGAAGTTTTGTTTTACCCCTTTTTTGTTGGGGACTTGTTTGTCCATTCTGTTTCCAAAAAATTTACTTCCCATATTTATTTATTTAATTGTTCCAAAAATTATGCCATTAACTGTTCAAAGAACCCTCCGATTTTCTTTTTTCTATCCACAAAGTGCATCTCAAGAATCCAGTTTTTCTTTTCACCTTTTTTGTTTAAGCCGTACATATCAGTTTGATTTTCAGGGTGAATATAGTTTGATTTATCTTCTTTTTCAAGTTTTTCGTGAGGGTATTGACCTATGATATGACCCGCTATCTCTCCTCCAAAGTCCCATCCATATTTTATTGCCAAATCTTGAGAAAAAGAATAGAGTTCAGCTCCACTAATTTTACTTTTGGATTTAAAATACTCACTTCCTTCGTACCAAGCTTTTTCAATATCTTTTCTTAGTTTTATTTTATATGGATCATTTCCAATCACATAGGTCCTTCCAAAATCAGCTTCCCACTTTTCAAAGATTGGTCCAAAATCTAAAAATAATATGTCGTCATCTTTAAGCGTTAGGTTGATCGGATCTTCATTGTAGGGGTAAAGAGTATTTTCTCCACAACGAACAATTCTTTTGTGCCAGTAATGCTTTATGCCAAACATCTCAAAAGCCAGGTCAAATATCATAGAATTAATTTTTTCCTCTGAATTGCCTGGTATCAATATGTCTCGCCTTTCAATCTCTTTAAAAAGTAGCTCAGCTTTTTTCTCAGCTTTTATAAGATCTTTCACTGTAGAATTCATAATTTAAATATACTTAATTTGCAAACACATTATAAACAATGAATTATCTTAAATTTCCTTTAATTATTCTCTTTACAATCACATCATATTCTCAAAATGATATATTAAATATTGGCCATCGTGGGGCCAAAGGATATGTAGCTGAAAATACCATAGAATCTATTCAAGAAGCTATTAGACTTGGAGTTAATGGTGTTGAAATAGACGTTTTTAGATGTAAAAGTGGTGAGATTGTGTTGTTTCATGACAAAACTCTTGAAAAACTTACAGACGGAAAGGGGGAAATTGAAAATAAAACTTTAACAGAGCTTAAAAAATTAAAAGTACTTGACTCTCAATACTCAATACCTAAACTTGATGAAGTTTTAAAATCAATTGGAAGAGAAATTTTTTTAAACATTGAGTTAAAAGGATCCAATACTTCGATGCGCTCTTATGAATTAGTAAAAAAATATATAAATCAAAATAAAATAAATCCAAAAAACATTTTATTCTCAAGTTTTAACTGGAAAGAATTGAAAAAGTTAAGAAAGTTAAGTAATGATATCAATATTGCTCTAATTACTGAAGATGATCCATTATTGGCTATAAATTCAGCGAAAGAGTTAAATGCTGTCGCTATCAATCCAAATTTTAAGGACTTGAACACTGAGGTCGTAAAAAAAATTAAAAATGCTGGATTTGATATTTATACTTGGACAGTAAATAAAAGAGAGGATATTGAGAAAATTAAAAAATTAAATGTTAACGGAATTATAACTGATTATCCTGATAGGTTTTGACTTCTATTTTGAATAAACTTGACAAAAGCATTATTGGCTCCCATTTTTTTGATTTATTACAATAAATTTTATGACTTGTGCTTTTGGGATCCATTAGATTATTAGTCACGGCATGATTTATAATATCTTGTTTACTGAATTTTTCATTCTCACCAGTTTTAATAATTGAAGATTGATAGTCAATTTTTGTAACAGGAATTTTTTTAAAGCCCAACTTTTTCAACGTAAAATATCTGTGATGACCGTCTATAATTACCATGCTTTGGGAACAACACAAAATTGATGAAATAATTATGTAGTCGTTAAAAGATTTTAAAAAACTCGATAAAGTGGAAGATTTTTTAGAAATTACTTTTTCGTGGGGGAAAACATCGTTTATGTCTACTAGCTCAAGACCTTTTATTATAGATTTGTCAAAATCTATTGAAAACATTAGTAGTATGTTACGTAGGCTACGGCCACAGCAATTAAAACTAATACAACGGCACTAACAGTAAAAAGTCCGTAGACATTATTGGATATTAAAAAGTCGAATTTATTTTTCATTCTTAAATTTTATACAAAATTACAAATTTTCTTATAAAGCTTGTTTTAAATCGTTTATTATGTCACTTGCATTTTCAATTCCAACACTCAATCTAATTAAACCTTGGTTTATACCAATTTTTTCTTTGATTTCATCAGGCACATCTGCATGAGTCATTGAATAAGGATGTTGTGCTAAACTTTCGTTACTACCAAGGCTTACAGCTAATTTGATAAGCTTGAGATTATTTAAAAATTGAAAAGCTTTTTTCTCACCTCCAAAAACTTCAAAACTAATCATGGCCCCACTTCCACTACATTGATTTTTGAAAATTTTATATTGTTTCTCCCCCATTTGTTTAGTGCCAGGAAATGAAACAGATTTTATTTTTTTATTAGATATTAAATATTTTACAACTTCTAAAGCATTTTCCTCTTGCTTTTTCATTCTAAGATGTAAAGTTTCTAAACTTCTTGTTAATAACCAAGCCGTATAGGGTGCAATCATACTTCCTAAAAATGTTCTCAGGGTTTTCACCGGTCGTATTACATTTTTTGAACCCATAACACACCCAGCTATTACGTCACTATGACCATTTAAAAATTTAGTAGCAGAGTAACAAACTATATCAACCCCAAAGTCAAGCGGCTTCTGCCAAAGAGGTCCAAGGTATGTATTGTCCATTACCAGCATAACATCTTCTTTAGATTTTTTATTAATAGTAATTTTTAAGTTATTAAGCTCCTCCAAATCAAATAAAGTATTAGTTGGATTTGCTGGAGATTCAAAATAAATCATTTTTACTGGTCCAGAAAATTCTTTTGTGCTAAGCTTTTCAAGAATCTCATCATTATTTGTATTGGATGAAAAGGGTAAAATTTTTACTCCTATGTCTTTTAGAAAATGTGTAATAAAGTGATGAGTTCCGCCATAAACTGGATTGCCATAGATTAAGATATCTCCAGGCTTTAAGTAGGAAAGCATTGTAGTAGAAATTGCACTCATGCCACTTTCAAATGCTGCTGCAGACTCACTACCCTCTAGAACAGCAAGTCTCTCTTCCAATATTTGCATGTTTGGATTATTTATTCTAGAATAAATCAGCCCTATTTCTTCTTTCGCATTAAGCTCTGATTTACCATAGGCAACTTCAAAAAAACGTTTACCTTCCTCAGCTGTTTTGAAAACAAAGGTCGATGTTTGAAATATAGGAGGTTTAACAGAGCCCTCACTCCACTCAGGAGTGTAGCCAAAGCTCATCATTTCAGATTCTGTATGCAACTTTTTTTTACTAAGTTACTTATAATAAATCATTTATATTTTTTTTGATAATAAATTAAACATGATATCTCTTAGATTTAAAATTTCAAGATCAGCCATGTCATAATTTTGATTTTTGGAATTTACACTATTGTAACCAACACAAAATATTCCAGCAGATTTAGCCGCAATTATTCCATTGGTTGAATCCTCAATTACAATGCAGTGTTTTTTACTATAACCAGATAATTTAGCAGCCTTTATAAAAATTTCAGGATTAGGCTTTGATTCTTTAAGATCAGCACCACTAATTTTTGCTTTAAAAAATTTATCGAGATCAAATTTTTGAAAAATTCTGTTAATATTTGTCATAGAAGCTGACGATGCTAATATTAATGTAATATTGTTAGATACTAAATTTTTTATCAAGTCTAGTGCACCATCAATCATTTGGAAACCTTGGTCATTATCAAAAATTTCTTTAAAGTGTTTCCTTTTTGATTTTACTAGATCCTCAGGTTGAACATTCAATTTAAATAGTCTACATAATTCCTCACAAATAGAAAACGTTGATTTTCCAGTAAAAGATTCATAAAGTTCATTTGAAACGTTTAGATTAAATTCATTAAACATACTTTGATAAGCCTTGTGATGAAGTGGTTCACTATTAACAATTACCCCATCCATATCAAAAATTACAGCTTTTAACATACTACAAAGAATGTTTTTTTAGTATATTTAATGTATTAACAAACAAAAAATAAAATTACAATGAAAAAATTATTATTTACACTATTTACATTTTTATCTTTTTCTATTTCTGCACAGCAAATGGCATTCAATACAATTGATGTAACTGCTGAGCCAAATTCACAAGATGATCTTATAGAATTATTTGACGAGTTTTTTGCAGATGCAAATTTCAAATCAGGTGGAATTCTTTTAGAAAGATTAAGACATGGTCGTGAAGATGGGAGAACTCATAGATTAGTATGGCTATGGGAACTAAATAATGGAGGAAGAGTTGAAGGAGACATGAAGGAATTCGAAAATTCTGCCTTCTGGGGTCAATTTAGTAATCGTATTGAAAGCTGGGGGTCTGCTAAAGCAGGAAGAATTATGAGTTGGCAAGATGGAGATGTTAAACAGTTTCCTTATGGTCATATTTGGGATATCTCACCTAAAGATCCAGTAGCATTTAAAAAAGCACATGACAAAATTGTTAATCAGGCGTCTGATGTTTTTAAAAATAGAGTAGTTGGATTTGGAACATATGATATCCATAGACCAAATGGTGCTACTCACTGGGTAGTTATAGGTGGTACTGACGTTAACGGACATTTAAGTATGCACCAGGATTTAGAAGACAATTATACTAAAGCTATGAACAAATATTTTGAAGATAGAGGTGAGGTAGAACATGTTCACGATTTTATTGTAGAAGTATTAGCTAGATATTGATTTATAAATATTTATAAAAAAAAGGGGATGTTGATTTTAACATCCCCTTTTTTTATGAATAATTTATTCTATTAAAATGAAGCATAGTCGGTATTTGGAAATAAAGGAGTTAAACCTTTTTCTCCTCCAACTAAAAGCGCTGTAACTTGTTGAGCCATTTTACTTTCATCGTCATTAAATCTCCAATCAAGATATTTTTGATAGTGATCATAAGAAGCCCAATTTCCGTATACATAGTAAGTATTAGTTGTATCGTTATAAAAAGCTTCCAATGAAATATTTCCATCGTATTCTCTTGTGGCTTGTAAGCCATCAGGAGTATTTAATAAATCAATTAAGGCTTGTTTATTTCCAGGCTTAGCCTTAAGTGTTACAAGTACTGGAGTTTTAGGACCTACAGCTTGCATCATTCCACCAAAGTCAAAAAAGTCACCTTGTGTAATAACCTTTCCTTCGTCATCAAAATTAAAATACCAATATCCAGAAAGATTTATTTCTTTTCCTGTGATTGAATTTTTTCCAGTCCATGTTCCATAAGTTCTAACACTTCCATCTAATTTTCCTTCTGGATTTGAACCTGGAAGCCATACATTTGCAGTATATTTTATATCTTCAAAAGTGTCGTGATATCCCTTTAACATTCCAGCATAGGTGTCATAGGTTCCTGGTTCTGAGCCATACATAGGAGTAATAATTTCCATGTCTTTACTCACTAGCGCTAACTGTCCATCTAGATCCTCTTCTCCATGAAGTTCAAAAAGTTTTTGAGCTGTGGCAAGGTTAGCCTCATACTTTGGGTTTGTATTGCAGCTTACAAAAATTGATGCTACAAAAAATAGTGATAATAGTTTTTTCATTGTAAATTTTTTCGTTATTCTATAAATTTATAAAAAATATTCAATACAGAATGTTTTCTAAACATTAATTTATTGTATCCAAATAATTGATTTGAAAACGCTATTTTTATCATAATATTTACTATTAATGAAGGAGGACTTTGAAAAATATTTAAAATATCATTGGAATAAAGGCGGTACAGGTAAAATATTTAATTTTAAATACATTGAATATAAAAATGGTATCCTAAAGCTTGAGGGAGAATTTGGAGATTCAACATTAAATCCAAACAAAACCGTTCAGGGAGGTCAAATGACCTCAATGCTTGATGACGCAACAAGTCTTTTATTGATATATGAATCTAATGGAAAAGTATACCCAAATTCTACTAATTTAACGAGTCTACATCATAGACCTTTGTATAAAGGAAAGGTTAAAGTAACTGCAGAAATCATTCAAAAAGGTAAAAATATTGCTACTATTAAAGGAGCATTGTATAATTCTGAAAATAAAATAGCTGCTACATTAATGCATACAGCTTTTTTATTCAATATTTAAATTTTAAAAAGTGAAATATTATTTAAAAAACTTGGGTATCTTATTTATAACCTTAGGTTTAATATTGTCTGTGTTTGATTTTTTATTAGAAAATAACCTTGTGATCTTAATCTTAGGATTAATATTTCTAATAATCTCAAAATTTCTTAAGCTCTAATTTATTGTCCTATTGGTAATACCGAGAAGGAAATAACTGAATTAAGTTCAACTTTAACAAAGAATTCCAAAGGATTACAACATGTTTCGCAATCCTCAATAAATGATTGATTTGATACAGATGGATCAACCATCTTCAAATGATTTTCCCAGCAATGTGGACATTCAAAATAATGCTCTATCATATATTTTTAAAGACATAATCCGTGCCAATATTAAAAAATTCAATCAAATAATTAATAGTATTTTTGAATTCGATTATATAATAGTATGAATTTAAAAACAACTTTCGCACAAAATTTTTTTCGAATTTTTCTTGGACTAATAATGATATATATTGGTATAGCTCATTTAACATTTAGAAGGATTGAATTTCAAGCTCAGGTACCAGTATGGATTACTCAAAATGAAAATATAATAGATTTTATTGTTATTGTTTCAGGATATATTGAAATCATTTTTGGGCTAACGCTTATCTTTTTAAACAAATACAAGATTTATATTGGAATCGCATTAGCTGTTTTTTTTATTTTGATATTTCCAGGAAATATTAATCAATACATTTATGAAATTGATGCCCTTAGATTGGATTCCAATGAGAAAAGGTTTTACAGGCTTTTATTTCAACCAGTTTTAGTTTTATGGGCCTTATGGTCATCGGGTGGATTAAAATATTTAATTAAAAAAAATAAAAACTAACTTAATTTATTTTCTTTTATATACTTTTTAAGTTCAAGTTCAATTTGCTTAAAAGTATTCATACTACTTTTTAATCTAGAAATTTCGATTAAAAGGGTTTCTGTTTTAAGTATTAGTATATTCCAAAATTCCAAATCATTATAAAGACTTAAAAAATTTGTTTCAATTCTTGGATGATTATTAACATTTACATTTTTGAAAATAGTCTGAGGGCCAATCTCTAAGTATTCAATATTTTTATTCACATACGACTCAACTTTGTCTAGGTATTGTTTTTCATTAAATGCAGCCATTCCGTCCGCACCATTTTTTACTCTTTCATATAGCTTGAGTTTAATTTTTAAAGAGTCTTTGGGGATTTTGTTAATTAAATCCTTTTCGATGAATTCCTGAATTATGGGGTAATCATATCTTATTGGCCATGTGGTTAGAATTGGCCAAACTATTTGTTTCAAAGTTGTTATGGAATCTAAATCATTTCTTTCGATAATTTTAATTGATCTAACCAAATTGTTAGACATTTTCTCAAAACGTTTTAGTGTATTATTTTGATATTTAATAGCTTTTTCTATTTCTTTATCAATCTCTAAAATATAGTTGTTGATCTCTTTATCTAAAATTCTTTTATCATTCCAATTATTAATAGCTAAGGCTAATAAAATTCCAGTACATACAAGTGTAATTTCTGCTATAATATGTTTAAGTCCTATGTTTTGGGATTTGACAAAGAATGATTTATAAAACATTTTTTTAAAAAATTAAATATCCAATATAATCAATAAATTAAATTTTAAAACTAGTTATCAGATTTTTAAAATCTTTAGGTAAAAATCAAATTAGTATATTTAAAATATGAAACGTTCTGATTATTTTATTTTAGGAGCAGCTTTTTTTAGTTTTATTTTTTCTGTCTATCTATGGTTTTCTGGACAACAACAAGAGGGATTGTATGTTGGTATTTGGGTACCATCAATTCTTGCAGCAGGAGCATACATTAAACAAATTTTTAAATAATGAGTACCCAAATAATATTTTTTATTGGATTCTTTGTATTTGGAATTTTTATTATTGGAATTTTATTAATTCCAAGAGAATCAAATGAGGAAAAAAATGATAGGATTGAAGCTGATATCATGGATTATGATGGTGCCGGAAACTTTGGAAGAATTCCAAATAGAGAGAAAAAAAAATTTTAATTTAAAAAAATGAAGAAGATAATATTATTATTTGCTTTCATATTTCCTACAATTCTAATGGCTCAGTTAAATACTGATCTCGGTCATTTATATCCCGGGGAAGAGGTTGTAATTAAAACTCAGGACGATTGGGGAAAAGAAAATTATAAAAAAGTTATTAATGAGTTTAAAAATGATCCTTTAAAATTAGGAGAAATAGTATTTTTAGGAAACAGTATTACCGCTGGTGGTGGTAATTGGAGTTTAAGATTAGATCATCCAAACATAAAAAACAGAGGAATTGGAGGGGATACCACAGATGGTGTTTTAGCTCGCTTAGATGAGGTAATCTATTTTCAACCTGAAGCAGTTTTTTTATTAATTGGAATTAATGATTTGTGGAACAATAATTTAACTGACTCATTTGTTAATAATGTTGGAGAAAATATCATTGAAATAGCTAGAACTATAATAAAAAAGTCCCCAAAAACCAAGATGTTTGTTCAAACAGTTTTACCTATTGGTAAGCAAGAGTACATAGAGCCAATTAAAAATTTAAATGATATAATAAAATCTAATGCAGAATTCTACAACGTTATTGATCTTTATGTAGAATTCGTAAATGAAAAAGGTTTAATGCAAGAAGAATTAACTACTGATGGAGTACATTTAAATGAAAAAGGTTATCAAAAATGGGTGAAAACAGTAAAGCCTATTTTTTATTCTTTTAAGAAAAAAAGTAAAAAACCTTACGACACTAAGCTTTTTTAATCCCCCCCTTTTCTGGGTACTTAACTTTAGACCATCCAAAAGCCATCCTATATGGATCTTTGACCTCTAAATCAATATCTAATTTGTCTTCAAACCTTTCAATTGACCCTAGAATTTTGTCAAGATTGTGTCTTGTACCTTTTTGAATTCTCAGACATACTTTATCATTAAAATCAATGAACCATAAACAGTCTACAGAGCTAGTATTTCCATATCTACCAGACCAAGTTTCAGTTACATTAGCATAATGTTTAATTTCTCTCCAAGTTTTGCTTTTCGTTGTAATTGGAGCCAATAACATAATTCTTTTTATCCCTTCTCTATCAACTACAATTCTATCACAAAACAGTAGCGGAAATAAAAAAAATAGAATTAAAAAAATGATATCATTAGTAATTATAGGCTCAACTATTGTCCAAAGCATTGAATTAACCAATTCTTCGTCGATTTTTTTACCAACGCCAATTACAAGAAGAATTATAAATGGAATGAGTAAAAGTTTTAGGTTAATTCCATATGAAATATGTTGTCTCATAATTTACAGTATAGTTAAATTTTATTAGACAATTACAACAGACTAATTTAAGATAATTAAAAGAAAAAACATTCTAATTAAAATGTTTTATATTTAAATAAAAAAAACATGAAAAATATTTATCACTTATTATTTATTGGAATTCTTTTTATAAGTTGTAATTCAAACATATCTAATGAAAACACAACTGAAATAGGTTCTGTTTTACTTGACGAATCCTCTGAAATGACTCCATTGTTTGCAGGAGAAATTTCAAACCAAAAAATTTGGCTTAGATATATTCAAGCTCACAATGACAAGAATTTAGATGTTATAGCAGAAATAAATGCTGATGATTGGGAAGGTTATACCGCTGATGGAAGTGTTGTTAAAGGAAGTGCAGCACATATTGAGATTTTAGATAATTGGT
>Ga0255755_1003082_pt1 | contig 13076 bp, 7 predicted proteins | sample 011ome_18_FD_179955 | JGI IMG/M metagenome (GOLD analysis project Ga0255755, IMG submission 179955) | Coastal salt marsh microbial communities from the Groves Creek Marsh, Skidaway Island, Georgia - 011501BT metaG (version 2) | ecosystem: Environmental > Aquatic > Marine > Intertidal zone > Salt...
GCCTTCGTATATTACGATTTCCTATTTGCGGCTCCGCTGTATTCCATTAATTCATCGAGTGCACGGACGGAAACTGCGCGTTGCCTTACATCTCGCGCGGCAGCAAACGCGCAAATCGCGAACACGCTCCACGGCTCGATCGCATCACTCGCACTACCTCCTTTATTAGGGTTTAGAAACCCTAAAAATTTTTACGTGTAAAATTCTCCCCCGCGGTAAGTGTTTTTCTCCTCATTGCAGAGGAGAACGAGACGAAGAAGAAGAGATGACGACGACGACGAAAAGACGCGACAGCACCAAAGGAATGCTCGCTATACTTTGTCTCGTTTTATTACATTGTTCTTTTGTTTCAGCCCTCTTTGATGATGATGCGCGAGAAGAGGACGAAGGATCATCGTCACATTTCCTTCCAGGGGAAACGAACGAGGAGCCGCGTGGAATGGATGCGCGGGATCTGGCGAATAAAATCCTCTCCGGCGGTAAAACCACCGCGCCTGTTCCTCAACCGAGCGACGATTCAAACGAAACCGATGATAAAGATGAGTTTGATGCGCATCGCGACGCGTTCGCGTACCTCGAGACGCCGAAATCGTTCGACGAGAGCGCGAGGGATGAAAGCGTGGACATTCGAAGGCACGAGGCCATTCTGGACCACATTTTGAAGGTTGAAGAGGCGGAGGAAAAAATGACGGAGGAAAAGCGGAAGGAAGACGTCGAGGAGCGAGACCTTTTGGCATCAGCAGTATCGTCGTCGAGGAGGAGGAACGACGGAGAATTGAGGAGCAATGCACGAGAGCAGCATCGATTGGACAGTCGCTTCGAGGATTGGCTTCGTAAGTTCCCGGAACGAGCGAGCGCGTATTGCGGCGGGAAAGATGACGAGACGGAGGAGGCGTTTGCTGCGGATGCTCCATCGTCGTCGTCGGAAAAGTTTAGGTTGTGTCCTCAATCGTTCGCGCGGGAGCGGATTTATCTGGAAAACCTCAGACGGGTGGAAAGGCACAACGAAGCCGTCGAGCGAGGGTGGCCGACGGAGACAAAGTTAGAGCTGAGCGTGGATAATCAGTTCGCGGATTTGACGAAGAGTGAATACGAGAGATTGATGAGCGAGAACGGGATGAGGAAAAGCGAGGAGGTGACGACTTTGAAAAACCAGCTGCCTTTTTGGAGAGACAAGAAGAACGCGGAGGAGGAGGGAGAGATGGAAGAGGATTTTGAAGACTCGAGCGAGAAGAACAACGTGGTCGCCACGAAGGAGATGAAGAAGTTGACGGCTGGGTCGTACGCGATTGCCAGTTTAGGACAAAGCTCTGAGGAGAAGATAAAAGATAATCAAAGCGGTTCTTCTTCTTCTTCTTCTTCTTCTAAGAAGGGTATTTTCGGTAAAGTTGTCGAGGAAGTAGACGACGAGAAAGACCAATCCGGACCGACGCTGGAGGAGTTGAAACAAGCAATCATCGACGACGCGAACGAAAACGAAACCATCGAAAGTGCCGTTCGCGAAGTTGGTGGTGGTTCTATCGAAACGACTAAGAAGACGGAGAACATTTTATCCAGACAGTTCCCAGAAAAAGAACGCGAGGCGGTCAACGCGAGAGTTATCATCCCGAAGAAGATGCAAAACGCCGCCGGGGTGAAGAAATTTTCCCTGAGTGACATCGAAGACGCGACGTTAGATCCGGAATTCGTGAAATATGCGTTTAAATACGACAAAAGGTCCGAGTATTGCGGCGACGACGACGATTCACAGTGGCCTTGCGAAGTTGCGTTTCGAAAGCAGGACGTGTTCCTCGCCAACGTGAAGGAAATCGACGAGCAAAATAGACTAGCCAAGAAACGAGGATCGCACATGCGCAAAGGCATCACGCGATTCGCGGATTTGACGCAAGATGAGTTCGAAGACACGCACGCGACGTACGTGCCAAAAGAACATCAAGAGGATAAAGCCGAGAGAGAACACAGAAAGGCGAGTAAAGCTAAGAAGGATAAAATCGCCGCCGAGGCGTCTGCGAAAGGCGGTTCGAGAAAGTTTGGCAAACACAACCATCACGGATTGTTCGCGAACAAAGAAGCAGTAGTTTCGGTAGAAAACGAGAAAGATGTTTCCGTCGTCGCGAACAAAAAGGGGGACGACAAAACGACGACGACGACGACGACCGATTCGGTGACGAAAGAGGAATTCGCCTCGAAAGAAGACGAGGACGAAGAAGATCAACGACCAAAGAAGGAAGCCGGAGAAGAGGAGGAAATGGAGGAGGAAGGGGAAAATGTGACTTCCTCCTCTTTCGAAACGTCTTCTTCTTCTTCTTCTTCTTCTTTCAAGAAGAAAGCTTCCAACGCGATGTCGTCGAATAAGAACAAGAAAACCGTCGTCGTCGTCCAAGAAGGAGAAGAAGTTTCGGAGGCGGAAGTAGGAGAGAAAGAAGAACGGGACGAAGAAAAAAAGACAAGCACCAGAAAGCACCTCTCGAAAGAGCAACGCAAAGAACAAGAAGAACGCGCGAAGAAAATGACCCCGGACGAGATCAAGAAAGCTCGCAAAGCGAACAAGTTGAAGAACGCCAAGCAAGGCATCGCGCGCGAGCTCCCTCAACTCGGCGAGATCACCAAGGATGAAAACTTGAAGAAAAAAGTCGTCGATAAGTTCAACTTTCAAAACGAGAAGAACGAATCATCCGACGAGGAAGCCGAAGACGACGAGGCGTCAAACAACGTCATCGACGTCCAAATTCACGAGTTCAACGATCCAACTGCGAACACGACGACGTTCAAGAAACATTTCGATTGGCGAAACAAAATCGATATTGGTCCGGTGTATTCGCAAGGCGCGTGTTCCGGGTGCTGGGCGTATTCAACGGTACAAGTCATCGCAGATTCAAAAGCAATCAACACCGGTACTCGACCGGATTTGTCCCCGTATCACTTGTTATCTTGCGATACGCTCGATTCCGGGTGTCACACGGGTAACATGGCGACCGCGTACGCGTGGATCGGCGTCCAGCGCGACGGCATCTTGCGCTCGAGAGATTTCAGCACCGACATAACGTCCGCGGAAGAGTGTCCGTTACCGTCCAACTTAGGTTCGAACGGGGAAATACTCCCCGAGGCGCAGGCTCCGAAACCGAAAGGAATTGGTATCGACGGGTACTGCGAAATCGCGCCGTTAGAAGGCAAAGATACCATTTTGGCTTTAATGCGCGCGGTGAAGCAACAACCCATCGCGGTTGGATTGAACGTCAAACCGTTACAATTATACGGCGGAGGTTTAGTCCAAGTCGCCGATTGCCCTCCCGCTTCGACGGATTCGGTCACCGCAATCAACCACGCCGCAGTTATCGTCGGTTGGGGCATGGACGAAGCCGCCAAGAAACCGTACTGGTTGATCAAAAACTCCTACGGCGTCGATTGGGGAGAGGACGGCTACGCGCGAATCGCCATGGAATTAACCGAAGGCGGCGCCTACGGCGCCTGCGGTTTATACTCCGAGCAAAACTACCCGTTAACCGATGGAACCAGTTGCGCCGAAGGCAGCGATAAGCGATGGTCCGAAATCCAAGGCTCCGAAGGTGACGTCTACTTGATGCCCGATTACGTCCTCGTCCTCCCCAACGGCGGCGGTTTGCTCACCCCGGCAAAGTTCACCGTCTTTGGCCACGACGTGACCAACTTATTAAAGTACACCTCGGTGTTCTGTTTCGTTTCCTGCATCGCGCTCATCTTGATGGAAATCGCCCAGTGCATCCACCCAGAAATGGAAAACTGGGGAACCACCGCGACGAGCAATAGTAAAACTCCCTCCTCCGGCGGCGAGCGCACTCCTCTGGACGGAAAATCGACGCGGGGCGTCGAAGAGGCGCAAAAAGAGACCCTCTTGGCGAAGAACGACGACGAGAAGACGAAGAGTCACACCCTCGCTCGAGGGAAAAAGAACACCACCTACGGCACGAGCGAGAACGCTTGAGAATAATAGTAAACGAGTAGTTGTAATAGTAACGGTAGCATCGTACGTATTAAGCGCGAGCGCGGCTTCACACCCTAAGAAAGAGACACACCCCGCGGCTTAAAATGCCTCAAAATCTTCAGAAAAGAACGCAACACATACGCGCCACGTTTACGAAGAAACGATGACGTCGAACCCTGCCGTTTGATCAAAACGAAAGAGATTGAGTCTTTTTTGTCCTTTTGCTCGACCACGCGACGCATGAGAGCATCATCCTCGCGCATCTTTTTCCTCCTTTTCCTTTCCGTTTCCGTTTCCAATGTTCGCTTTGAAGTCAACGCCGAGGAGGCTTTGACGGAGGATAACGGCGAGCTCGGCTTCGCGAAACAGTTCAACCCTTCACAGAACGATGAATACGATAACCAGGAAGTGCACATGTATTACGGCTCGTTCGGGGGCGCGTCAAACTGCGAAAACTGCCTCGTCAAAGCGCGATGGCTGGCGGAAAAATTGAGGGTGGACACCTTGCACGTTCCGGCGTGTAAACGAAAACCGGGGGACGAAGAGCAATTTCCAACGATGAACCCGATGGAGTATTTCGACGAGAGGAGTTTACGTTCGTGTAACAGTAAGAGCGCGGTTCTCGCGATGGATGGGGGTGATGGCGATGCGTATGATTCGTCGTTGGCGTCGCCGGCGTATTCGTTCAACGTGGAAAGTTTAGGCAGGAGGATCACCGCGGACGCGGTGAACGGGATGCCGTGTTTCGAGCTCGTCGAAGGGTGGTGCGAGATTGAGAAGCACCGTCTCGGGGAGTATTTAATACCGAAGCATAAGTATAAAGTTGAGTGGAAAGTGGTGACGTCGAATTTAGAGGAAGCGAAAGAGAACGCCGGTCCCGGGAAGGAGATTTATTTCGCCGGGATGTACGATTTCGAGCCGGTGGATCCAAAGACCGGGAAGAAGTATCCGAACGTGTGGCAGAAAGAGGCGCAAAGGTACGTGAAAGGCGAGACGGAGAAGTTAGGGTGGGCGGATGAAGCCGTGGAGAAGAGGCGAAGGGAGCGAGACGCGGCGAGAGCGAAGAAAGCAGCCGAAGCGAAAGAGAAGAATTTTAACAAGGACCGCCACGACAAAAACAACGACATCAGTACCTTTGGGTTATTGCCAACTGGTGAAACGCTCGGACGCGCCGTCAATCAACAAAACATACCGCGCAGAGATATGTTTTTAGCTCGAGAACAACAAATTAGACAGCAGCAGTTGCAAGCGGAACATCAACTTTCCGAGGAGACTTTTCGCGAGGCGTGGAACGAAAACGCAAACTCGAACGCCAACAGACGACGGGCGAGAAACTTATTAGCGTTTAGCAGCATCGAACCGTGCTATTCGAACGGGAACTTGAACGATGAAATCTACGAAGAAGCGAACAAAGAGATTGAAAAGTTGAAGATTGAACCGAGCGACACGTTGTGCGTCCACTGGCGCCAAGAGGATTTCTTGTGGAAGAGAATAGGCAACGATTTCGTCAAAAACGTCAGCTACGCCGCGGAAAGAATCATTCACAGAGCAGAAGCTTCGAAATTGAAAACCGTTTTGTTGTTGACGAACGACCCGGAGGTGTACCCGGACGACAAACGGTACGACGGTCGCGTCGCGGTGAACACTTTGCGAGGCATGTTGCACGAAATCGGCGGTTTACGCGTTGAGTGGTCCATGCACCGGAACGAACCGGACAAGAGCAAAGCGATTTACATCGACAAGGCGACGTGTTCGATGATGGTGGATTTTATCGGAACCGGCAAGAGCTCGTTTACGGCAACTATCATGGACATGCGCCAAACGCACGAGTTGTGTTTGATTGACGATCCGAAAGACGCGCGGTTGGGTAGAAAAAGCAATCGTAGTATTAATAGTAAAGAAGGGAACGCGTTAGCTACAACAGGAGAAAAATCGGCGGCGTCGCCAAGGTTCAAGTATAAGATGTGTTTGAAAGAACAGTACGGTGGCGTCTCCCGCAACCATCGATCGCCGTTCATCTTCCCGAGTGACGAATTCGAACACCCGATTCAGGCGGTGGAGACGCTCTTGGACAGCCATACTAAGACCCCGTCAACGAACGATGACGACGATTCAGACGACGACGATGGGGACGAAATAGACTTAAGAGGCGGTCCGGAAGTCGTGGACGAGTACTTGGCCGAAAAGGAGATCAAGACTTTTAAATCGAAAGAGAAAAAGATCGAACCGGAGGTTGAGAAAATAAACCACGACGAGTACGTGCGAGAGTACCAAGAGGAGAACCAGCAGTCGAACGCGATGAAGGAGTTTTCAGTTCTAGATCCATCGATTAGCTCAGAGGATTTGAAGTTAGATTTGCGTGAGTTGGACGACGACGCTTCGGTAGAGTGCGATCGGTGTTACGCGGCGATGCCACAATCAGAAGTCGCGACGCCAAACGCCGAGATTTGGTTGACGACGCCGTCGTGCGAGAAGTGCGGAGTGCAGCTGTTGAGAGTGCAAAAACAACGCGCGAATCAAGGAAGCGAGAAGAAGAAGAAGAAGTAGTAGCAGTAGTTACGCGAGTAGTAGTCAAGTTTGAAATGTGATTGATAATAGTGATAAATTTAATTAATTATTGAATAACGAAGAAACGTTTACGCTTGTAAGATTGGCTCCTGTCCTGGAATTAACTGGAAGCTCGGCGTACTTTTCGCGATTTCCAACTCGGACTCGTCCATATCCGCTTGAATTTGGTCGTACAAAGGCGTGGACATGTATCTCTCCGAGGTGTCCGGAAGCATGCACAAAATCGAACTGCCTTTTGGCGCGGATCGGGCCACTTTCAAAGCGCCACTAAAGGTTGCCCCGCCGGAGATACCGGTAAAAATGCCCTCCTTGGACGCTAAATCTTTCGCGCACTGCATGGCATCCGGTCCGTCGATCGGGATCAATTCGTCGTGCAAGTCAATCCCGGATTCCAAAACGAGCGGGATGAAATCTGGCGTCCAACCTTGAACCGGGTGCGGCGTAAACGCCGGGTGCGACCCGACCGGCGCGCCGGACGGCTTTCTCTCCGTCTTCGTCCCAGACGCCAACAACGGCGCCGCCGACGGTTCCAACAAACAAATCTTCACGTCCGGTCTCTTTGCTTTCAACGCCTTCGCGACGCCGTGAAACGTCCCGCCGGTCCCGTACCCAGTCACAAAGTGCGTCAAATTCTTCCCGCTGAAGTCTCTCAAAATCTCCTGCCCGGTCGTCTTCTCGTGAAACTTCCAGTTCGCCTCGTTTTCAAACTGACTCGTCAAAAACCACCCGTGCTTCTCCGCCAACTCTTCCGCTTTCTTCACCATGCCGGTGCCTTTCCCGCCTTTCGGCGTGACGATAACCTTCGCGCCTAACATGCGCATAATTTTACGCCGTTCGATCGAGAACGGTTCCGCCATACAAATGACGCACGGGTATCCTCTTTGCGCGCACACCATCGCAACCGCAATACCTGTGATAGAGAGAAAGAGAGAGGAATAAGAATCATCGCGTTTGGGTGAATTCTGGGTCCGAATTGAAACGCGCGCGAGGGAAGAAAAATATCTCATCAAATCGCCTAAACCGCCTAATTAAACGACACCAATCCGATCAAAAACCCATCCAAAAGTGCGCGCTTAACAAACAAAACGTACCCGTATTCCCACTCGTCGCTTCGACCACGGTCATCCCGGGTTTCAACTTCCCGCTTTTTTCCGCGTCTTCAATCACGGCTAACGCCAAACGATCTTTCACCGACGATAACGGGTTGAAGTATTCGCACTTGACGTACAACTCGACGCCGTCGGGGGCTAATTTGTTTATTTTAACAACCGGCGTGTCGCCGATTAAAGACGTTATGTTCTCGTGGATCACGGCTTTTGGTGCGAGAGAAACTTTGGACGTTCGTTTAACGGTGGTTTTTACCGCCCGTGGGCACGTGGAGATGGATTGGGTGAATGATAACATGGTTGATGTGATCGATCGATTGAATCGGATTGTGGCGCTTTTCGGTCCAACTGTTTTCTCGAAAAGAGAGGGAAAACGCGAACGAACGACGATAATGTCAATGCGAGGAAGGTAAATGACGCTTAACGTGTGAAGGTGGTTTCAATCAACAGGCGCATATTGTTTACAGTTTCTCTACGTATCTCGCTCTGACTACTCGCGCTAAAATACTCTGATGCGTCCGTATATTCTTAATCCGCGTAGAGGGTACTCTCGGCGAGTTTTATCTTTCCCGCTTTCGTGCTCTTGTTTTTGTTCGCGGACAACATTGATTTTTCTTCGTGTTCTCCTTCTTTAGTATTATAGCTGACGTTTGAATACTCTCGTTCTTTTTGTTCGTCGTCACTTTCCGCGGGTAAGACTATTCGTAAAGGCGTGGTTCTTTGGACGTCTTTCAACGCGTCCGAGGAGATTTTGCTGACGTTTTGCTGATTTTTGTTGCTTTTGTTCGAAGAATTCGATTCGCCTTCCAATTCGAATAAAGTCCTTCGGTACGTTCGAAACCATTTGCGAGGCATGAAATCTAATCGATCAATCATCGTCGGTTCGAAAATAGATTTCAGCATTGCCACGTGATTATTCTCCCAGTTGCCGTCGAATCCGTGATACAGTCGACTCGGCGCGTATTTTTCAAACGCGGTGTCCTCGTGAACGTGCCAGTGTTTGAGTTTGGATCGTAATAGTATGACTTCTTCTTTTTCTTCTTTTTCTTCCGCGTCGTCTTCAACATCTCCTAATTCTATCGCGTCGATGGCATCTTCCGTCGCTCTCGATCGCGCGCGAGAGTCTTCGTACGCGAATATGTCGTCTGATGAATCGCTATCGTTACTCTTACTTTTGTCGCTCTTCCTACTAAAACTTTTACGACGATCGTAGTAAAACGTCGGCACTTTCCTCTTCAAAACCTCCATCTGTTCCTCAAACTTCGCCCCTTCTCTCAAACTCGCATCTTCCACCATCCTCACTAAATTCTTCACCGAAAACGTCTCCATCGTCTCTTCGTCGATTGGTTTCAAGAGAAACTTCTCCTGGCGTCTCGTCTTTTCAATTTTCCGCTCCTCTTCAAATCGACGCATCAAATGCCCAAACCTTCCTTTCACCCCGTACGCTAACTCGAGAAAGTGTCTGTAATCGTCCCGGTCGCCTCGTATCGCGCGTTCCATCCGTCTCGATTGCTTCGTCGCCTCTTTCTTCCACACGCGTATTTTCTTCTTGGCGAGTTCACACCTGTGTCGTCTGAATTGCTCCGCTATTCTGTGGTACCCGAAATGTCTCAACGTCGGGTCTGGGAACCGTTTCGCTTGTCTCAGAGCTTTGCGGTATAAAAGGAGCGTCTGTTTTTGCTTCGTCCGTTCGTTTCGGTGGTTTTCGTGTTCGAATAATCCTCCTTCGACGTAGTTTCCGTTCGCGCGTTTCTTGTTGAGTAAATCCAACAAACGCTTCGTCTCCGTTTGGTCGTCTTTGGAATGTTGCACTCGATAGCTCCGAGAGGAGGAGGAAAACGAAGACACGAACAACGAGTGGTGAAGCTGTCCTCCTTTTCCTCCTCGTAATCCTCCTAAAAGGCCTCCGAAGCGACGGCACGAGGACTTCATGCGCGAATAAACAATGCGCGTTAAATTAATGGCACATTGGCGTCAGAATTTATCCGCTTTAATAGAGATACAAAAGACGCGAGAGTACGCACACGAGACGTACATTCTCCCAGAATGCGAGGGGACAGACAGAGGTGGTTGCTCAAAACCGCGTGCGGGTCCGTCGTCGCCGGCGCGTGCGGGTATTACGGTACGTTTAGTATATCTTTCTCTTCAATCCAATCGAATTGAATTTCCCCGGGACGGGTTCCGTCGTGCATTTGCGTTGCGTTTATTAACCTCTCTTTCTCTTTTTAAACAGTGGTGCACGCGATCAGAGACTCCCCGAACTACCGGAAGTTTCAAAAAGCGACTGAACAGTACGCGACGGCGTTTTATGCCCTGAGTGAACTCGTACAAACGATCGCGACGGATGTGAGTGATTTTGTCCTCAACGAGGAGGAGGAGGAGGAGGAGGAAAGGAACGTTCGAGCGGAGAGCGAAAGAGGATGCGGGACGACGACGAAAACGGAGGAGGAGGAGGACGAACGCGAGGAGCAGCAAATGCGTTACTCTAAACCGGTACCGAAACGATTGCGGCGAATGTTGCGGTGCGCTCAACAGCCGGAGGTGATGGAGGCGGTGTCGGATTTTATCGCCGTCGGCGTGATGAAGAGCGTGCAAAGAGCGAACGACATCGGGGCGGGGATTTCTCTTTTAGCGCCGAATAGTTCGAGTAATAGCGATGATGGTGGTAGTGGTAACGGGGGTTTGCGTGTGTTGGAGCAGAGAATGGCGGACTTCGCATCGCGAGTGACCGAGACGGTGTTGAAAACAGAAGAGAGCGCTTTGAGGTTTAACTCTATTTTTACGAATTGCGTGGAATCGGTGGCGAGAGTGACGAAGAAGGCGCTGACGTTAGGTGTTGGAGCGGAGGAGGGAGAGTCTCCTCTCACGTACGAAACCGTCGCAGACTTGGCCATGCGAGAAATCGAGAAGCGTAAAAAGTTTCTTTTTGATCTCATCGACGTCGGCGTGCGATCGTTCGTTTCGGAAAATCAACGAAACGAGGCGAATCCGTTCAACGACGTCATCAAAGCGTTAGAGACGAACCCTCAAATCGGATTCAAATTGATCGATTCAGTCGCGACGAAAGTGGTGGAAACCTACGTAGCGGAAACGCACAAGAGCGGGTTCGTCTCGGAAATGGCGAGACAATCGAATAAGAGGAGAGGCCCGAGAAGTCGCGGATCGATCGCAGATCTACCCGCGGAAGAGTTTCGCGCGAGCGCAAGTTTTGCGATGGAAAAACGATTGTCCATGGGAGAAGATCAAGAAGGACAAGGACCGAAGAAGAAGAGCGGATCGCCAAAGACGCCGTTGGAAAGAGCGTTGGCGCAACAAAGACGAAGAGAAGAGGGAGAAATCAATGAAAACGACGATGATGAAGAAGATCAAAATGGAGATAAATCCATCCCGGGAGACTCCGCCGGAGATGTTCCAGACCAAACGCCTAGATTCAACGGGTTACCGCCTCGTAGACCGTCCAACGCGAACCTCGCCGCGGAACAACATCCCACAACGGGCGGCGGAAGTGGTGGGAACTTTCGAACGTTCGAGGGCGAACTGGCGAAAGATCTATTCGACGTCGTGAGAGCGACGCCGAATTCGCGGAAGTTCGCGGTTGAAATGGCCACGCAGTGCGTGCGATCGGCTACGAGTGCGATCGTTTTCGCGCTCGTCGACGTCGTGCGCGTCGAGCTTCGCAAAGTGTCCAGAGGCTTCCACGACTGGATCCAAACCGGCCCGGAGTTTGACGGCATCATCGATATTCGCATGATATGGGCGAAACGCATGATGATGTTCGCCGTATTCCTACTCATGATACGCGTCGTGTGGAATTACGCCGTCGGAAACGACGTGCTTTCTTAGTTAGAGAAATTATTTATTGAAACTTTGAACAACTGCTCCATATTTTGCGCTCTACTATTGACGACATCATCGCATCTTTTGCCGCAATTTCTTCAACTCGTTGCAATGTCGCATCTCGTACACTTTGCCTTTCTCTCTCTGATCTCTGGAATAACTCCTCAACATCCTCTCTTTCGTCCCTCTCTCGAACAAGCACGAGTTTTCTAACATGCCTTGATAATCGCGTTCGATCGTTTGCTCCATGCGTTGTCGATTGAACGTTCCCGGGGTGAAACTTTTATCAAAATGCGCTTTACTCTTCACGTAATACGGCACGTCTAACTTTTTCGTCTGCAATTTCGTCTGATACCCGCTGTTCGGTGAATCCGGAAAGAGTTGATAGTGCACTTCCGGCGCCGGCGAGAACGCCCACAAGAACAAAAACAAAAGAATCGGAATCATTTGCATAAAGTTCCTCGCAAACGTCGACGCTAAATGTTCCGGTTCCGATTGATGGTACTGTCGTCTACTGCTATTATTACTTCTATTCTCTCTCTGTCTCTGCTGCTGCCTCGCCCTTTGCTCTCGATGCGAGTGAAACCCGTGCGCGTGAAACCCGTTCCCTCCGAACGTTTGAAACCTCACCCCGGGTATACCTCCGCCAAAGAACATGTTAAAAATCTCCCTCGGATCGATATCGTCCTCAAACCCACCAAACGGCGAGTGCGCTTGCCCCGCGTGCCGCCTCCGCATCCCACTCGCCATACCTTGCGGCCCTTCCTCGCTCCCGTACCTATCGTACGCCGCCCTTTTCTCCGCGTCCGACAAACACGCGAACGCTTTACTCACAATCTTAAACGCCTCCTCCGCGCCCGTCCCTTGACACTTATCCGGGTGAATCTTCACCGCTAACTTCCTGTACGCCTTTTTAATCTCGTTCTCCGTCGCCGTTCGCGAGACGGACAACACCGCGTAGTAATCGTTCTTCTTCGATGTGATATCTTTCATCAACTTTTCTTGTTCCGCAGTCCCTTTGACGTACGCGTCTTCGCCTCGTTTCGTCGACTGTCCACTCGTCGTCTCTTGCGCCGTGCGTCTCGCACTCGCCTCTTGCGCTCGCTCCCCGGGATGAGACGAAGACGCCGCGAACCCTTTCGCTCGTCGCTCTGAAATCTCCCGCGCTAACTCAGCAACCTCTCGCGCCAAAGACGAGGAAAGTTTCGCGGCTTTCTTGGCAAATTTCAACGCGGAATCCAAATCCGACGCGCACGTCGCCGAGGCAAGTTTCGAGCGAGAAATGTCCAAACATCGAGACGCCTCGTCCGCGTTCATTCTGTTTTGCGCGTCTTAATATGATATCTCCGCTGAATACTCGTCGAAGGAAACCGTGCGCTTTGATAAGTGTTCGATGTGTGTGTGTTCGTGAGTGAGAGCGGAGAAGTTGTGACGTGCGATTGGATTATTTGACTCGAGTTTTGAACGGACAGAGAGAAGAGAAAAGAAGGAAGCGAGAGGTCGGACGTCGCGCGTTGAGAAGAGTCTGTTTCTCTCTCTTTTTGAGGAAGAGTAGTTTATCTGAATCTTTACATTTATTACGACGCGTATAACTCGCCGCGTTC
>Ga0255755_1003089_pt1 | contig 13059 bp, 13 predicted proteins | sample 011ome_18_FD_179955 | JGI IMG/M metagenome (GOLD analysis project Ga0255755, IMG submission 179955) | Coastal salt marsh microbial communities from the Groves Creek Marsh, Skidaway Island, Georgia - 011501BT metaG (version 2) | ecosystem: Environmental > Aquatic > Marine > Intertidal zone > Salt...
AAATTAGTTAGCAGAGTTCAAAAAGGTGAAAAAGAATCTAGAATCGCCAAAAAAGAAATGGTTGAAGCTAATTTAAGATTAGTAATATCAATTGCTAAAAAATATACAAATAGAGGTCTTCAGTTTTTAGACTTAATTCAAGAAGGCAATATTGGTTTGATGAAAGCTGTTGATAAATTTGAGTACAGGAGAGGGTATAAATTTTCAACATATGCTACTTGGTGGATCAGACAAGCTATTACTAGATCAATTGCAGACCAGGCTAGAACTATAAGAATCCCAGTTCATATGATTGAAACAATTAATAAAATTGTGAGAACTCAAAGGTTAATTTTAAGTGAGTTTGGAAGAGAGGCAACTCCTGAAGAATTAGCTCAAAAACTTAGAATGCCATTAGATAAAGTTAGAAAAGTTTTAAAAATTTCTAAAGAACCTGTTTCATTAGAAAAACCAGTTGGTGATGAAGAAGATAGTAGTTTAGGAGATTTTATAGAAGATACAAAAGCATTAGCACCCTTGGAGCAAGCTATTAAGTCTAACCTTGGAGAGGCAACGACTAAAATTTTGTCTACTTTAACCCCAAGAGAAGAAAGAGTTTTGAGAATGAGATTTGGTGTTGGGATGAATACAGATCACACTCTAGAAGAGGTTGGTCTTCAGTTTTCTGTAACCAGAGAGAGAATTAGACAAATTGAGGCAAAAGCACTTCGAAAACTAAAACACCCTAGCAGATCAAAACAGTTAAAAAGTTTCTTAGAAAGTTAATCTTACTGGGCCGTTAGCTCAATAGTAGAGTACTGCATTGACATTGCAGGGGTAGTTGGAGCGTAACCAACACGGCCCACCATTTATATTGTCTATAATTGATAACTTGGATTCAGAATATTAATAGTACTCAAAAAAAGATTTTTTATTATCTTCTTTTTTTATTTTTTCTAGGTTTTTTTTTGCCCAATCAAGCAACTTTCCAGCAGTTAAAATATCTGACGGTATTTCTAAACCACCTAATTCCATTCCGTAAATTAACCACTCAATACAATTCATATCGTTCAAATCTTTTGATCTTTTTTGTCTAAAATTTAAAATAAAATCTGCACTTTCTGTTTTCATTGCCCACCCTTTTGAAGATTTTTCTTTTTTGATTATTTTATCTGTTAATAATGCTGGTTTTTGAAAAAATTTAGTTAATTTTTCTCTATTTTTAATATTAATTTTAAAAAAATCACACTTACAGTTTGCAAAATTATATTCGTTAATTTTTGATACTTTTGAACCAAGTAATGAAAGATCGATTATTCCTAAACCATCTAAATATACACCTGCATGATATGCTAAATTTTCTTTATTCAAGATTATCAATTGATCAAATTCTTTGTTGGATAATTTCTCCTTCATAGAGTCTATAAAATTTAAAACATCAATTTCCTTCACAATTTTTTTTGAGTCAAAATCATTATTGTTTAAAGAATATTCTTTAATTAGTTTTTTTGCCTTTTCAGTAAAAATTGTATTATTTTTCTGAAGATTATTTGAACTTAAAACCTTTTTTTTTGAGTTTATTACTGCTAAAGCTTCGCCAACCTTTACCTTCGAATTATTTTCATACAATTTTTCTAAATAACCTTCGTAATCTGAGTAAATTTCTTCTACAACTTTTGAGGACTCCACTGACAGCAAGTGATCACCCTTGTTGATATAATCATTATTTTCAAATTTCCATTCAGAAATAAAAACAAATTCATCATTAGAATTAGACTGTGGGGTAAATATTTTATACATTTAAGATATCATTTATATTGTTTTTAATCTTTTTTGAAGATATTAGAACTTCATTTTCTAGATTAACTGAAGCTGGTATTACTTTATTCTCTGAAGATATACGTTTAAATTTTCTCTCCTTAAGCTTATCATCCTCGTTTAAAATTGAACCAATTTCGGAACCAAAGCCAAAAAACTTGCTGGATTCTTCGACTGTTAGTATTGGTCCTTTATTTGCAATCAAGCTTTTGAAAAAACTTTCGTTAATTTGATTTAATTTTGAAAAAGACAATACTTTACAAGCTATTTCTTGTTCAATAAATAAATCGTAAGCTGCTTTCAAAGTCATTTCTAAAGTTCCACCATAACAAACTAATGTTACTTCATCATCTTTAAATTCTGTCATTGAAAACATAGATATAAATTCATTTTCGTAATTGGTAATTTTAAAATTATTTATGTATGAATTTGTAATGTCCTCTAATATAAAATTATATTGCAACTTATTTTCAATTACTAAACTCGGTACTTTGCTACTGAATGCTTTATTGTAAACAATATTAATTGGGAAGAATGGGTTTAATGCAAATACGTTTAATCCAGTTATTCCAAAAAAATGTTTTTCAATGCATTGGGAGTGGGTAGGACCATAACCTCTTCCTCCACCCATAGGAGTTCTGACCACTAAGGGTAAATCGATCCCTTTACCGTACATAAAGTGAAATTTTGATAAATTGTTTAAAATTTGATCAAATGCTAAGCTTAAAAAGTCTCCAAACATTATTTCTACAATTGGTTTAAATCCTTCAATAGATAATCCTCCTGATATTCCAACTATTGAGGCTTCACTAATAGGTGTTGCAATTACTTGCTTAGGAAATTTATTCTTTAGATTTTTAGTAATTTTAAAGGCACCCCCGTATGGATCAACAATGTCTTCGCCTAAAAAAATTGTTTTTTTGTTTTCTTTAGCTAGTTTTATAAAATAATGATTTATTAATTCACCAAATCTTTTTCCCTTAAAATCTTCAAAAATATTAGATTTCAAATCTAAATTATTTGTTGGTTTGTTTGAAGTTAAATTTAAATCTTCAGATATTTTATGATCTTTTTTTTTTAAACATTTAGTAAATAAGTTTTCAATAAATTCTTTGGCATTATTTTCTAAAATTTTTCTTTTTTTTTTATTTATTTTATTTGCAAGTTTTTTTAAGGGATCGTGAGAATTTAATTTTTTAATCTCTTCTCTCGATCTAGTATCATCACCTTTGCTGTGAGGGCCAAGTCTAGTTGATTTTAAAATTAGTAATTGAGGTTTATTTTTTTTAACTTTTTTTAATAAATCTAAAGATTGTTTGTAAATTTTGTAAGCATCAGAATAACCTAAACTTGTTACATCAATCCCAAAACTTTTACATTTTTTTTCTATAGATCCAGAAATAGTATCTTTTATTTTTGTAGTTTGCGCAATTCCATTAGCTTCCACTATTAAAAAAACTGGTAATTCATATTTGGCAATAATATTTAAGCATTCATACAATATTCCCTCTCCAAAAGCTCCATCACCTAAAAAAACGCAAACAATATTTTTTTCTTTTTTTATCTTTTTTGCTTTTGCAAACCCAACAGCCATTGGGAGATTTCCACCTAAAATACCATTTGAATAAAATATTTTTTTATAAAATAGATGTTGGCTACCCCCAACTCCACCACAAACTCCATTACTTTTTCCTAAAATTTCATTCAATAAACCACTGTAATTTTTTGTATGTGATATAAAATGTCCATGGCAGCGATGATTGCTTAAAACTATGTCATTTTTATTTAATGCTGCACATACACCTACAGCATTATTTTCCTGTCCAATGCATGTATGCGTAGTTCCTTTGATTAATCCTTTGGAGAATAAATCTAATAGTTTATTTTCAAAAAATCTAATTTTATTAGACTCATTATAAAGTTCTTCAGTTATTTTTTCTTCATTTTTCATTTAGTAATTTTTTCTAGTAATTTTTCATATGACTCAAATATTTTCATACTTTTTTGATCATTTAATTTTAAATCTATATTAAATTTTTTTTTTATTTCTACCGATAGTGTTACGATATCTAATGAGTCTAATATGCCATCTTGTATTAAATTAGTTTTTTTTAATTTATGCATATTTTTTTTTCCAATTTTTGAGTAGAAATAATTATCAAGGTATTCTTTTGGTTTCATTTTATATAGTATTTATGAATATTTTATTATTTTGTCTAAATTTTTGACTCATATATATAAAAGTTTTCTTAAGATCTAAATGCGTAAAATTGGTGAGAGAATTATTATTTCCTATTTGACAATAAAATTTTTGCTTTTCAATTAATTTAGCAATCTTTTTCGTATTTGTATCAATTTTTTTACTTTTATAAAGTTTTCTTTGCACAAATGCAGAAAAATTAGTTCCAATATATTTATTACCTTTATAAACTTTTGTTTTAAATACTTTATTATATCTGTATTCTGCGTTTTCCTTAAATTCTACAAAATGAATTACCGTATTACCCCAACTGAATGGCCTTCCTATGTGAAGTAACGATGTCTTTTCTTTAAGTAATTTTTCCCACACAGAATTTTTGCCATATGCAGATTTGCCTATGTTTGAAAAAAAATTTTTATTTTTTCCCAGAATACAAAAAGAAAAAATTGGATGATATGTTCTAAAAGAGTTTTTTTGTTTAAGACACCATTTCGTTAAATAACTCAAATTAGAATCTGTTTTTTCAACATAAAACTTATTTTTATTTGTGTAAGAATAAGATGGTACAAGTATAGTGATTTTTTTTTTTAATAAAATATTTATGAAAGTTTTACATAGCTCATCTGCATCATTTATTTTATATTTCACTAGAAAACCTCTTAAATCAGATGTTAAGTATACGTACTTAAAACCTTTAAGGTTTTTATCTATAAATTGTTTAAATAATTTATCTAAATTTTTTTTCATAAAATTTTCTGTCTATTTTCCCATTAACATTAAATTTAAATTTATTAATTAATTTTATATCTTCTGGCAACATGTACCTTGGTAAATTCTTTGAAAGTTTTTTTCTAAACTTGTCTGCATTGATTTTGTTTGTATCTGACAAGAGAATTAGTTTTTTGTATGGAAAATCTTTAATTTCTTTTAATACAATCAGACATTGGCTTAGTTTAAAGACATGATTAATTGTATTTTCAATTTCCTCTATTTCAATTCTATGTCCTAAAATTTTAATTTGATTATCTGTTCTTCCCAAAATATAAAGTAATTTTTTATTATCTTCTTTTACCACATCTCCTGTTTTATACCCATTGATAGATTTACTTTTAGAATAAAATTTATCCACTGAGTCTTTTTTATTATTTATATACCCCTCTGAGACTGCAGGACCTTCTAAAAATAACTCGCCCTCAAGATTTTTTTTTGAATTAATATTTTTTATTTTATAGTTGAAATAATTATTAATTTTTCCGATAGAAATATTTCTGCTAGAGAAAAGCTCTTTTTTTTTCACTAAATGAGCAGAACAAATGCACGTGCATTCGGTTGGTCCTGAAACATTATAAATTTTCGAATTTTTTATATGTTTAAAAATATTTCTTATTGAATTCACTGGAAATGGCTCACCTCCAAATATATATTTATTTATCTTAAGATCTCTAAAAATTAATGGAGTATTAATCTTTAAAATTAAATTTAAAAGAGACGGTACACTAAACCAAATATTACAATTGAGCTTTATTAATTTTTTTTTTAGTTTTTTGAAATCAAAAATTTCTGATTTATTTACAGCTATAAGTGATGCTTCATTAAAAATTGAACAATAAAAATCAAATACTGAATTATCAAAATGAAGGGGATTTAAATTTGTGAATGTTGTATTTGATTTTATATTGAAATATTTTCTACTCCAATTAATTAAAAAAAATAAATTTGAATGAGTTATTTTAACTCCTTTTGGTTTACCAGTAGAACCTGATGTAAACATTATGTACGCTGTATGAGAAATATTTTTAATATTATATTTTTTTTTTAATTTAGTATTTTTAATATTTTTAATTTTATTTATATCTAATAGAACACAATTTTTAAAAGTTAGTTTTTTACTAAAAGTAAATATTTTTTTTGGCTTTAGTTGTTTTAAAATTAATTTATATCTCTCTGGTGCTTCAGCAAAATCAACAAATGTGTAAGGGACTCCCATTTTTATGCAAGCAACCATTATTGCATATGAGTTAATATTTTTTATAGACTCTAAGACTATTTTATCATCTTTTTTAATCTCAATTTTGTTAAAAAAATTAATAAAATTTTCAGATAAATGATCTAGTGCTAAATACGAATATTGTTCTTCTTCACTAAATTTAATTGCAATTTTATTTTGATTTTTTTTTGTTATATCATTAAAAAGAATCCCTAAGTTTTTATTCATTATAGTTTTATTTTTTTTGAAAAATTTTCAGCTTAAACATGCATACCTTCAGGTAAAAAATGCTGATCATCAAGGAAGTTAGTATTATTTTCTTTAATTAATTTACCGTAATCAATAAAGGTTGCATTATTTTTTTTTGTAATCTTTTTAATAATTTTATTTTTCATTATTTAAAATTTAAACTTTTATTACTTTAAAATTTCTCTGATACTTTTTATCATTTCTTCTTAGCTTCATTTGAAATTTAAAATAATTGTTATATAAATAATCTGCAATCTAACTTATTTATAATTAATTTAAAATATATATATATATATTATAATAATATTTACTGAAGCTAGCTTTATTTGGAAATAGTTGACACCTCAAGGAATTTTTTTATTATTTTTGGATTTAATTTTTCAAAATATTGCATACAATAATTTTTTAACATTGTTCTTTCATCATCAGAGATTTTAAACTTATTTAAATTTTCAAAAACATTCTTGTTATTAATAATTAATTTCTCAGGAAAAACTTCATATAATGGATTGCAATATATTTGATCGGTATTGAGATATATAGGTGTTTTGTCATTTAATATTGCGTTGAAAACCACACTTGATCCTCTGAAAATAATATATTCAGATATTAAAATATCTGTGTCTAAATCTTGATCAGAAACTATAATATTATTTAATTTTTCTAATTTTTCAGTAAAAGAGTTTTCGTTTAAAAATTTTTTGATATCTATAAGGGGATGAAATCTAAATCTAAATTTTTTTTTAGTAAATTTTTCAGCTAATATAATACAAAAATTAAGCATTTCTTCCATTTCATATTCAGTACCTTCGGGCACAAACAAAAAATTGTCTTGATTATTTTTTTTTAATTTATTTTGATTGTCATTAATTTTAAAATTTTTTGACGAACCCATTATTTCTATTTGCATATTATCTATATTATTTTGAATTATTTTTTTTGTGATTTTTCCAGTTGTAAATATGATATCAGGTTTAAACTCACTTTTTACTTTTCTATAAATTGAATTTTGGTTTTTAATCAAACCCGTAAATTGATATCCTGCTATAATTGTATTGGGAGAAATTTTTTTTAATTTACTGATCAATATTCTTTCCCAAGCATGACCTTCAAAAGTAAAAATAATTAATTTAGGTTTAATTGCGAATACAAGTTCACATACTTGATCTCTAAATCTTAGATTATTTGGAATTGTTAAAAAATCTAAAAAATTAAAATTTTTTTTTATAAATTCATTATTACCAAAAATTTTTAAATTAAAGAATGAATAAATCGTTTTTGCTAAATAGGTCAATTCTTTAACAATATATGTAGTTTTAGATAAGATAATATCCTCCTTAAATTCATGACTTTTTGATAGAGTTTGTGAATCTTTATTTGTTAAGTTTCTGTATATCTTAATTGTTGAAATATCTTCATCTGATAAAAGTAGTTTTAAATCACCAAAATAAATATCTTCGTATTTTTTATTTTTACTATTGTTAACTATATTTGATATGATTACGCAATCAGTTTGCTTAATATTCTTAAAATAGTATTTTCTTCTCTCTAAAAAAAAATTTTTTATAAAATTTAAAAATTTTTTGCATAATTGAAGTTTTTTTTTCCTTTTAAATTTAGAAAAGTATGCGGAGTGATGTTTTATTACATGAAGTTTTGAAATTGATTGAATTATGTCTTTGTTATTTTTGTCTAATATATCGTTGGATTTTTTTGAAATTTTAAAAAAATCATGATCGTTGATCATTATAAATAATTAATTATAATTAAATTTTACTTATACTATCATATTCTGTTAAAATAAAATCTTCTTCAGTTCCCAACATATGGTTTATTTTTGCACTTGGATCGTTTGACCAAATTAGAACTTCTGGATCGTCGTAAAGAAAATCGCAGTTTTTACAATATTCAATTTTGTCAAATTCTTTTTTTTCATGAGCACTTCTTAGTTCTTGATATTTTTTACCAAAATAAACCTCTTCAAATGAAGATTTATCCAAGTGACCCAAGATACTTTTTTCTTCATTGGGTGGGCCTAAGGTTTGGCAACAAGGTACCATTGATGCTGTTCTACCAATTTCACCACCTGCACGTATTGTTATTTCAGGTGCAAATGGTCTTCCACATGTTCTTCTTTTAGTCGGCATTCTTTTATTTGGATTTTCAAAATTTCCACTCCAATTATGCATTTTCCATATATAAGATGTTGCATTTAGTTCTTCTGATAATTTTTTATATTCATCAATTTCAAATTTCATATTTTTATTATCTGTAATTAAATGATAAGTACTTACGTTGCATTTACTTTTACTTTTTTCTATATAAGATTTAACTTCTTTAATATTAGATTTAATTAATTCAAAATTATCTATATTCATCCATCTTTTATAAAGATCTCTATTATATCCAATCATACTAAATCTTATAAAATCAATACCTTCATCAATTACTTTATTCATAAATTCACCATTTAACCTTGCTCCATTGCAATACATAAAGCATTTTAAATTTCTTTTTTTTACCTCTTTTATATATAGAGGTAAATCTTTAGCCATTGTTGGTTCACCACTGCCTTCTAAATTAATTTGTGGCTTTCCATATTTTGGCACTATCTGATCTAAAATATTTTTAAATTGTGTTAAAGGCATTTTTCTCGTGAAATTACTACCTCTCCCCGGATTAGTTTGAGGGCACATTTGACACGTATAATTGCAACCGCCAAAAACCTCCATTACAATTCTTTGAAACTTAATCTTTGAGTTATTTTCAATCATGATACGCTTATATAATGTATTAAAATTTAATCAATTTTTTACAAATAAATGTTTTTACTTAGTTAAGATTAAACAGTGTTGCAATTAATTTTAGTATACTTAGAGTTTTAGATAGATATTTGAGATAAATGCTACCTTCATATTATTATCCAATTATTCTTTTAATGATTTTTTTTGCTACAACGTCTGGCTCTAGCAGTTTTCCACTTGCTTTTAAGTTTGAGAAAAAACGTGCCTCAGAAACAACTTCGTTTTCTGAATTTCGAATTTTTTTTTGCATACTTGTATTCAATACTCCGGGGTCAATATGCTCAACTGTTATATGAGAATTTTCTGCAGATAAACAATCCAAAGCAATTTTAGCCGCTGCTTTACTACTGCAGTACGCTGCCCATCTAGGTAAAGCTCTGCTTGCTGCACCAGATGATATATTGGCGATATACAAATTAATATTATGATTTCTCGTTTTTTTCGATAGTTCAGAGGCAATTGATATTGGTGAATAAAAATTTACATTATGATTCTTCTTAAGCTCCTTTTTTCCAATTTCATCAGTCGGACCAATTGGATCAATTATTCCAGCATTAGAAATAAATAATACTTTTGACACTCCATCAACGACACTATACTGCCATCCACTTATATCTTCAGATAGATCTAGTTTTATAAAGTTAATATCTTTTCCAATATTATTTGGTGCTTGCCTACCTATAACTGTAAGGAGCAAATCGGTTTGATGTAAAATATTAACTATTGCACCTCCTAAGCCGCTACAACCACCCGTAATAACTACATTAAGCATCTTGCTCACTGTTTATAATTTTGAGTGCTACAGCTGCCACTGAACTTTTTAATATTTCAACATTAAATTCTAATTCATTGCATAGATGCTTTACTTCTTTGGGTGCATTAACACATCTTTTCTTCTTAATTTTATTCATACATCATAATAATTATTTAATGATCAAAATATATATAGTTCAACCATAAGTTAAATCTTATACTAAAAAAATAATTTCTAAAGCATGAATTATTAGACAACAAAGATCAAGCTACAGAAGACCATTACCAATGATTTAAAAATAATGACAATCAGAACGATAAAAATCTTGTAAATATTGAGAACAATTTTATAAGCACCAAAATGGCTTTAGCTTGTGAGGAGTCCATAAAAAAAAATTATGGATTAAAATCTAATTTTTTCAAAAAAATTTTTTGCTTAGCACCTCAAACGTTTAGTGTAGCTTTTATAAAGCTATCAGCATCCTTTTTTATTTATACCACTGAGACACTCACAGGACTCTGCATGTAGATAGAGAATGTAGGATAACCTTTGATTTACTTAGTCTTTTAAGATAAAATAAAAATAATGATTAAACATTAATTTCGTCTGGAATGTACGAGTTAAACATTGTATATCAACATGGAAATTACTTAGGGCCTGTAGCTCAGTTGGTTAGAGCAGTACACTCATAATGTATTGGTCCCAGGTTCGAGTCCTGGCGGGCCCACCAACACAACTAATAATTTTTTGAAAAATCTTTTAAGGTTTTAAATAAGACTTTTATATCATTATCATTTGAGTTTAAAATTGATGCAAACTCTTCCTTTTGTGTTCTGGCTAAGCTTAGTCCTTCAATTATTAAGTCTCTTATTAAAGGATTGTCAGGATTTTTTGTATAAATTCTCCAATCTATTTTTACTTCTGGTCTATCTGGTGTGCTCACTAACACGCTTTTAACTATCGTATAATTCTTATTAATGACCTCTTTATTTTGAACTTCAATTTTTGGATTAGTGTACTCAGACAATCTACTTGAAAAACTTTTTAAAAAATAATTTTCAAACAACTCAAAATATTTTTCTATTTGATTATCATTTAAAACTTTTCTTACAGAACCTAGTGAATAAAAACCTATTCCTTTAATATCTACTGTTTCTTTAGCTATAATCTTAAGATTATTTATTTTTTCCTCTTTTGAAATATTTTTTGATAAAATTTCTGACGCTCTATTGACCGTAGACTGAACAAACACATCCGGTTGTATAGAATAAGCATCACTTATACTAAAATTTAATAAAAATATAAGAGTTAGAAATTTTTTCATATTATGATATTTTTTTGATTATTTGTTTTCTATTTCTTCCCAGTCTTCTTCATCTTTATATATCACTTCAACATTTCCTCTTTGATTATTTTTAATTTTATTTTCTCTGTCTTGTAAATATAAGCTCCTTAAGGATGCGTAAAAATCTATCGAGTTTCTCTCAAAGTTGTCTAATGACTCTAAATTATCAGCTCTAAAATCAATACCACCCATAGCTTTTGATGTTATATACACTCCTTCACTTAAAAACTCATTATTACCATGAATTGATACATTGTACCAAGGGTCTCCTCCAAGCACATTTACAAATGAGCCCGCAGTATCTCTAATTGTAGATGGACCAAGAACTGGTAGCACTAAATAACACCCTGGACCTACGCCCCATTTCCCCAAAGTTTGACCATAATCTTCTCTTTCATATTTTGGAAAGCCCATTTTATTTGCAACATCAACAGTTCCTAGAAGTCCAACTGTTGTATTAACAACCAATCTTCCAGTGTTAATCATTGCTGTTTTAATATCTCCCTGTAAAATGTTATTAGGTATCGTTATTAAATTAGATAAATTTGTGACTGCATTTTTTGTGCCTTTTTGAATTGGAGTGGGTAATTTTCTATAACCTTTTGCAATTGGTTTAATAAGTGTTTTGTCTAGACCTTGATTTAATGCAAAGGTAGCTCTATTCAATTTTTCAAAACAATCTTTTATTTCTTTTGACTCACTTTTATTTAATACTAATTCACCATCTGATGCGGCATTAGCATTAAAAGCCAATAAAAATACGTAAACTATGACTATTGCTAATTTTTTCATCATGATAAAATTATAATATATTAATAAAGCTTTGTTAAACAACATTTAATTTTAAAAATTGTCTATAAAGTGTTTATAAATAGTCATAATTTTTACTTAAATTGAATATGCATACAACTCTAAATTATTCTCCAAACTTTGAAGTAAAAAAAAGAAAAAAAAATCAAATTAAATTCATCGTATTACATTATACAGGAATGAAACAAGAATTAGAGGCAATAAAAAAGCTAACTAACATCAATTCAAAAGTAAGCAGCCATTATTTAATTAAAAATAATGGAGAAATAGTTGTTATGGTGCCAGATCTTTACGAAGCTTGGCATGCAGGAGTATCTTCATGGAAAAATTTTAAATCTATAAACAAATACTCAATTGGAATTGAATTAAGTAATCCTGGCCATGACCATGATTATAAAAAATTTTCTAAAAAACAGATCCAATCTTTAAAAAAACTATGCAAATTTTTAATTAAAAAATATAAGATTAATAAAAAAAATATTTTAGGCCATTCTGATATTGCTCCTAATAGAAAAAAAGATCCTGGAGAAAAATTTCCATGGCATTATTTGGCAAAATTTGGAATTGGTAAGTGGCATTCGATATTACCGAGAATACTTATCAATAATAGAGGAAAAAAAATAAATCTTACAGATAGAAAAATTTTTTTTACCAATCTATCAAGAATTGGTTACTTTACTAAAAATACAAATATATTAAAAAATGATAAATTTTTAAATCTCGTAGTTGTTGCTTTTCAAAGAAGATTTAGACAAGAATTGATAAATGGTAAAATTGACCAAGAATGTTTTATTATAAGTAAAAATTTAGCAAAAAAATTGAATTAAAATTTCTTGCAGTTTTATAGTTTAGTAATAGATTGTGGTAGCCAGATAAATGACTTATCGCTTTAGTTTGTTTTAAAGAGGAAAGTCCGGGCTCTACAAGGACACAGTGCCAGGTAATTCCTGGCGGGGGAAACCCTAGGGACAGTGCCACAGAAAATATACCGCCATAACATGGCAAGGGTGAAAAGGTGTGGTAAGAGCACACCGGTTCTATTGGTAACAATGAACGCTGGAAAACCCCACTGGGAGCAAGACTAAGTAGAGATGACATTGTTGAAAAACTAAA
>Ga0255755_1003111_pt1 | contig 13006 bp, 1 predicted proteins | sample 011ome_18_FD_179955 | JGI IMG/M metagenome (GOLD analysis project Ga0255755, IMG submission 179955) | Coastal salt marsh microbial communities from the Groves Creek Marsh, Skidaway Island, Georgia - 011501BT metaG (version 2) | ecosystem: Environmental > Aquatic > Marine > Intertidal zone > Salt...
AAAGAAGCCGTCTCAGGTTTATCTAGCTTCGACGGAAATGCTGATACATTAATTCTTGAATCAAATGCTAATGGTGGAATGACCATCGTCACTGCAGCAGCAAATACGGGGAGGATTATTTTCGCTTCCCCGAATGATGCTACTGGTGCAGAAATAAAATATAGTGATGCCACTGATCTTATGACCATTGGTACTACTAATCCTAATGCTGATCTTGCGCTTCAAGCAGGTAATGGTGTCGAAGCTGTAAGAATTTTAGATGATGGTAATGTTGGTATAGGAACAACATCTCCTGTTCATGAATTAAATGTTGCTGGACCCGGGGATGCAACCATAAGAATAACCAGCACATCAACGAACATATCTGACAACACTCGCATTGGTACATTGCAATATTTTAGCTCTGACACTACCAATAATACTGTGGTCGGGGAGATTGTGTCTCGTAATCCCGTAGGTGATTTTGGCAATGTATTTGATATGGCATTTTCAACATATAAGGTCAACTCAGGAGCTTTATCTGAAAAAATGCGTATTACTGGTGCTGGTAATGTTGGTATAGGTACAACTGATCCAAAACAAAAATTAACTGTTACAGGTCGATCAAATTTTGACTCTCAAAATAATTATTATGGCTCTTGGATAGATGGGGATAGTTCTGGAGATAGTTGGTTTGCTGTTGGTCAATGGCATAATCTAGGTGGACGAATGGAGGCAGGAGCTAATAATTTAAACCTATATACTCACAATACTTCCCACCATCTCACTTTACAAAAAGACGGAGGTAATGTTGGTATAGGTACAACAGCTCCTTCTCAAAAACTCCACGTTCAAGGGAACTTAAGAGTAACTGGAGCTTATTATGATTCCAATAACGAAGCTGGAACCAGTAATCAAGTTTTAACATCAACAGGATCAGGAGGTACCGATTGGAAATCTTTGAGTCAGATAGGCGACACGGTAACAGGGGACGGAACAACTAATAAGATTACTAAATGGGAGAACGGCCCAGATTCAGACTTAACTGATTCATCTTTTTTAAGTGAATCAGGAACTACTTTAACTAATACCGCTACAGCAACTGAATTTACTACTACTAATACTCAGTTAAGATTACCAAATTATGGCAGGGTAGCTATCGGAGCTGCAAGTACCAACAGCGTTCTTTTGGCGGATGTCGAGATAATGCAACTTTTAATAATGGAGAAGCTGTTATTAAAGGCGAAAATAGTGGTAATCGAGGAACAGTAGGTCACTCTTCTGGTTCAGACTTATTACGTCTTAATTTTAGTGACGCCCTTGGAATGATATTAAACAAGGATGGTCATGTGGGTATAGGTACAGACCCTAAAGCTAAACTTGAGGTAGACCTTAATCAGACGAATGGGACTTTAGCTGCTGATAATTATGTTCATTTTGGGGGTCAGCATAATACCAACGGGTCTGTGATGGGTATAACGCTAGGCTACAGAGAGGCAAATTTACTTTATCGTAAAGTTGGTATTGTTGCTAGAGGTATAGGAGATATTCATGCTCGTCAAGACCTCGACTTTTTAGTTAGTACAGCTACTGGTTCTGCAAGTGTTACTCCATCTGATGCTAAATTAACAATCAGTGGCTTAAGTGGTAATGCAGCATTTGGAGCTGCTGCAGAAGGTAACACGCGCCTGAAGATAATACCAAGGACAGTTGAAATAGCGAGTAATTCAACAAATTATCAAAAAGCGGTTTACGCATCAGGATTAAATTTTTATGATATAAATTCAGGGGTCACTGATTCTGGTTATCGTATTGCAGTTGATGCTTCAGCTTTTGTTTTAGACGCAGATTTTGAAGGGACACTTGCGAATCAATACGCTATTTGGGCAAGACATGGTGCAAACGTTTCAGCTGCGGGCTCCACTATAACACGTTCTATAGGAGTTTATATAGATTCGTTAACAAATGCAAACACTACAATAACAAATTTATATGGTTTATATCAAGAAGATTCTGTTGCTAAAAATTATTTTTCTGGCAGTGTTGGTATAGGGACAACTAGTTCGGGATCAAAATTACATGTTAATGGGGGCTCTAAATACTTTGGAGGTGGGGATTGGACTACTATAGAGAGAGTTACTACAACTGAAGGTAATTATGCTCTTTATGTTCAAACAACTGGAACTAATACAAATCAAGCGATAGCGAAATTTAATTATGGCGCTACCGCTGGAACTGCAAACAGCGGAACATCTGTTGCTGCGATAGCTAGAGAAAAATCTTATTTTCTTAGTAATGTTGGTATAGGTACAATAAGTCCTACAGGAGGTAAATTACAGGTAGCAGGTAAAGTTAGGATTGATGCAGGTTCGGGTAATGATGCTTTAAATTTAAATGCGTATGATTTATTAAAATGGGATAGTAGCTCTCATATTCATTTTGGTGGTTATAAATCTGGGCAATGGACAGTACTTAAGTTTTACTCATCTTCGACTGAGAGATTGAATATTAGTAGCGATGTAAATATTCAAGGAGCCACGGATTTACAAATCAATGGGCCTAGCAGAAGATTGAATTTCACATCCGGCACTGGAACAGTTAGAACTACTACTAGTAATAATCTAATTTTACAAACGAATAGCATCAGTGCTATAACCATATACCCAACTCAACAAGTACAATTTAACGCTTATGGTTCAGGAGCATTTACGGGCACAGCTACCCAGAGATTAGCAGTAGACTCCAGCGGAAATGTAATTGAAATTCCCATAGGTTCTGGTCCCGTTGATGGATCAGGCGCTGCTAATAAAGTAACATATTGGACAGACACTGACACAATTTCTTATAACAATAATTTTCATTGGGATAACACTAATGGTAATTTAGGTGTAGGCACCGCGACTCCTGCTGCAACTGTTCAAATTGTAGATTCAACTTCTGGGGCTTCAGTGTTAAAAGTTGACGGGACAAATGGAACGCTATTCGAAGTAGTCGATGATTTAAGTGGTTCTTTGATGTCTGTGAATGATGCGGCAGGCCTACCAGTGTTTGAGGTGTTTGCTGATAGCCATATAGTCGCAGGACGTTATAATCAAAACGACTTTTATCTCGATACAAATGGAAACTTAGGGTTAGGAACAAGCGCTCCTTCCTCGGTTTTAGATATATACGAGCAAAGCGGTAAAGATAATAAATTAAGATTTCATAACGATACAACTGGATCAGGAACATCAAACGGTTCTGGAATAGGTTTAAATGGGGCAGAACTATTTATTAATAACATCGAAAATAGTGCTATTAAAATATACACCCAATCCACTCAAACTAATGGTATAACTATATTAGGCGATGGTAAAGTTGGTATAGGTAACACTAACCCTGATAAATTATTTGTTGTTCAAGGAGCTGATGCCGAAATAGCAATTAATGATACTAATGGCACACCTCAAGTGAGATTCAGAGAAAACGGAGTAACCTCCGCTTTAATTGAAGCAGATACGGATTTATTGTTTAAAGTTACTGATGAAAAAATGCGTATCACTTCTGGTGGTAATGTTGGTATAGGTACTACAAGTCCATCTACAGATTTCTCAGTTAAGGAACATTTATTATTTAATGACACTACTAGACTCTTAACAATTTCTAATAACACTAATACTGGTGGTATAAATCTTGATGGTGGTAACAGTAGATTATACTTCAGTGGATACAGGGCCTTAGAAGGTAATAGTTCCGGTACAACCCTTACAGTGGGTGAAGGTTACGGAACAACTAGAATTTCAAGTGTTCTTAATGTTGTAGATCACGAAACAATATTAAGTCCAGATCAAGGTAGTTCAGGTGGAATTGCTTCTAGAGCATTAACGATAGAAAATATTAATGATACGAGTTGGACTGCAGATGCGCTTACAGCATATAACGCAACTACAAGTTATGATATTACAGACCGTGCTTCATATAGTTTCTTTCCAAGACCAACACAGGGTAATATTCTAACCTTTGCAGCACAAACTTCTAACAATAGCACATTACATAGATTTGTCAATTTAAACTCAAGTGCAACAGAGCCTCTTTATAGATGGGATTTCTTCCAATATGATGGGTCTGGAACAGGGACTGGAGATTTTAAAGTACCAGATAAGTTATTCCAGATTAGAGTAAGAGAAGGAGTTTCAAATGTTGAGAAATTTACTATTAAGGGTAATGGTAATGTTGGTATTGGTACTGCAAGTCCAAGTACCTTGCTTACTATGCATCAATCGTCTGATACCAGTACAGGTGGGTTGAGAATTGAAAATAGTGATAATTCAAGCGCATTTCGTGTCTGGAAACAACCTAGTGGTGGTGCATCGGTACTTGTGGATCACGGTGTAGATACGTTATTCCTGAAAAATGGTGATGTTGGTATAGGTACAGATAGTCCTAATTATAAGTTAGAGATTGATGGTACTACTGATTTCGGTGGTACGACAACCTATAATAATGGAGCAGCTGGTCTAATTAGTTGGAATGCTGGTACTAAATTTAAGGTTAGAGGTCAATCTGGTCATGCTCTGAGTTTAGGAGCTAATGGAACAGAAGATTATGTATGGATAGCTACTGACGGTAATGTTGGTATAGGTACTACAAGTCCCGGCGGTAAACTACACGTTTACGGTGGAACAACTGCGTTCACCAATTTATCTGATAATACTGACTCTGTACAAATAACAAGAAATACTTCTGTTCACTCACATCCAGACGCCAAACTATTTATTTATGATAATAGTAATTCTGATTGGGCGCAGAGAATTAGCTTAGATGGTTACTCTTATGGACTCAGAATCGACGGCTGGGTTGATTATGGTCTTTATCTTAATCATAACACGCTGGGCACTATATTAGTAGCAAGATCATCTGAATTAGTTATAAATGAAAACGGTAACGATTACAATTTTAGAGTAGAAGGTGATACGGATGTTAATCTATTGAAATGTGATGCTGGCACAGACAGTGTTGGAATTGGAGGCTCACCTAATAGTAGCTACAAGTTGGATGTATCAGGAGATACGTTGATACAAGAGAGCGAATCAGGAGATTTAAAATTAGTAGTAAATAACATTTCAACATCAACACTTGCAACATCAAACGTCTCATTAATAAATAATACAGGATCTTCATCAGGGCTCATATTACCATCTACAAATTACACAGGTGTAACAGGATGGGCTAATCGATTAATACTAAATACAGATTCAAACATTTCAAATGGTATTTTAGTTAGGCCAAGTACCGGTGGGTTCACAGTCAGTGCTAATGGTTTGGCGAACACTAATCTACGGGTTGATACTAATGGTAGGGTTGGTGTAGGTACAGCAAGTCCTTCTTATGACCTAGATGTAATTGGAGATATATCTTCTAATGGTCAAGCAATAGCTTCGTATCGTAGATTAAGAAGTTACGATACTTTTACTACATCAACAAATAACACGGCAGGTTGGTATCCATTATTTAATTGGGGAACTACTACTGGTGATAGAGGCGGTTACAGATTTTATATTTCATACACGGGTGGAAGTTGGAATCCAAACACAACTGTTTTAAAAGTATTTAAAAATTGGTCAGGTGACGCGACTGTTACAATAGAGAAATACGGAGGACAACTGTATTTACCTGAAGTAAGAGTTATTGGAGATGCTTCTACTGCTACAGTTTATACTTTAGAAGTTTATTTAAATGCGCTAAGTCAAGGTCATAGTTTTTCTGTCTATTATGAAGCTTTAGGTTACGACGAAGGTGGCGTAAGTAATGTTAATTGGGCTAACAGTAGTTTAGCGTTAAGCTCAAATACAGGGTCTGTAATTGCTAGTGCGAAAGTTTCTTCTGAAGGAATTGCTACTTCAAATCTTAACATCAGCAACGATATTTATCTTGGTGATCAAATCATTCATATGGATGATTCAAATACATTTTTTCAATTCCCTGCCAATGATGAAATTAAATTGCAAGCTAACAGTATTAATAGATTACATATTAAATCAATTGAAACAGTTATTAATGAAGACGGCGGGAATCATGATTTTAGAGTAGAAGGTGATACGGATGTTAATCTTTTATTTGCTGACGCAAGCACTGATCGAGTTGGTATAGGATTAGCAACTCCTAATGCTAAACTAACGGTGTCTAATAGCTCTGGTGATGTTTTTAATATTCTAGGTCAAAGTGCGTCAAGTGTGTTTAAAGTCGGAGCAACCGGTGTAACCCAAATAATTGGTGCTACAAGTAATACTGTATTAAATGTATTAAATAGCGGTTCTGGTGATTATATGAATATCGGTTCAGGCGCTCTTTTTGTAGAAAAAGCTGGTAATGTTGGTATAGGTACAACTGGTCCTAGTGAAAAATTAGATGTAGTAGGAAACGTTAAGCATCAAGGCTTAACAATGACTTCTGGTACTGATGTTGATCAGTTAAAAACATTTACTCAAACCTTAACGATAACAACCAGTTGGCAAGATACAGGTATAGACGGTAGCGATTTAACTACTGGGACTTATATAGTTCAGCTGATTGGTGATGATGATGAAGTTGGTGGCGCTTATAGTGTATATTATTCTGGTGTGATGAGTTGGTTTTCATCAGGAACAAATGATGTAGATTTTACCAGTGAAATAGCTTTGCACAGAGCGGGCCATGCGGATTCTGAGCGCACATTGTACTTAAGAACTGTAACTAATCTCAGTGGAGGAAACAATTTAGAATTACAAATAGCAGGAAATTATAATGCGACTGGCTCAGATAGCTATGTATTTAAATTTAGGAGAATGATTTAATATTATGGAAGGCAGATTTTTTAAAGATAACTTATCAGTATTGGGTGATATCGGTGTAGGCACTTCATCGCCTATTACTAAATTGAATATAAAAGGGGACCAGTCTGCGAATGGCCAATTATATATAGAACCTACAAATGACGGAGAATACGCAGGCCTCGTAATCAAAACCACAAGAGGAGCAGATCGAGCTTATGCTATATTTGCAGGAGGCACAGGAACAGACGATCTTAACTTTAGATTTAGAGATGCTTCTGCAGGTGCGGATAGGATGGTTATTGATTCTAGTGGTAAAGTTGGTATAGGTACAGATGATCCGGCTTCTGTTTCTCAAGGCCCGAAATTAGCGGTGGTACATAGTGGTGCAGGTATTGCAACATTTGATGCAACTGGAGCAAACGGTGGGTACATCACCATAACAGACAGTAACATCCCTTTAGCTTATTTAGGTAGTTCTGCTCAATTAATTTCGTCTGGTGGTACAACTACTGATGCTGCTCTTAGATCGCAGGGTGAGTTGATATTTGCTACAAACGGCAGTAGTGAAAGAATGCGTATTGATTCTTCTGGTAACGTTGGTATAGGTACAACTGATCCCGGTAACCATAAATTAAAGGTAGTCGGTGAAACTCACTCTACTCATTTTATAACGGGTTTCGATTGGACGGCAAAAACAGGTGGTCTACATATAGGAAATGATGGGTTAACTACAGGGGCCGTTTCTTTTTATAATGGTAGTAATAGTTCTGCAAATATTTACAGAGCTTCTGATACTTTTTATGTCGGAGCTAGAGGAGGTCAATCAACACAAGGTTTAGCGATAGACGGGTCAGGTAATGTTGGTATAGGTATAACTCCACTTTTTAAACTGCATGCCAATGGAGATATATATCAAGACGTTGGATACAGTATATATTCGAATGCAAACAGAGGCTGGTATAGGAGTAATTATACTACTACTGGGTCTGGAGTATCAAACGGTAAAATAGTCACATTAAACCCCTCTCATGGACAAACGGCATCAAGTAATTATCATTACATATTCGAGTTAACTACTATTGGTACTAGCACAAATAGTGGAGCAACTTATATCGGCGTTTATAGTGCTGATACGTCTGCATGGTCTTTGAGAGCTGTGAGTCTAAGTGGTAGTACTAGCAATCACCCGCAGTTAAGTGTAAGTGGAAACAATTTTACCGTCTATACTAATCACTCAAGCAACTATACTGTAGTTGTAAGTGTTACAACGGTGTATAATGGTGACGCTGATAGCACCGCTCATTCGTTAGGCGCAAATTATCAGTGGCAGAGGGCAGTCAACGATTTATATTATAATGATGGTCTTGTTGGTATAGGAACAGGGACACCTTCTCAAAAACTCCACGTTCAAGGGAACTTAAGAGTAACTGGAGCTTATTATGATTCCAATAACGAAGCTGGAACCAGTAATCAAGTTTTAACATCAACAGGATCAGGAGGTACCGATTGGAAATCTTTAAGCGATATAGGTGACACGGTTACAGGGTCCGGGACAACTAACTATGTCACAAAATGGTCTAACGGTGCTAATTCAGATTTAACCAATTCTTTAATTTACGATAATGGAACTAATGTAGGTATAAGTACTGCAAGTCCTTCTGCAAAACTACATGTTCACTCAACCACGGGAATCCTGCACACTGGGGATAATTATAGCTCTTGGGTGTTAAAATATTTATCAAATCAAGGGTCGGGATCAGCAGTTATTAATTATTATTTAATAGCTGCAAAAACTCAAACCAATGTTCGGTTTGATGGGGTTTTAAAAGGTGCGAGACAGGTAGGTACATCTGCTACTGGTTCTGGTGGTGCAAGAATTACATTTTATACTAATAATGCTGGAACCCCACTAGCTACAGGAGGCTTAGAATCTTGGGCGACTGATTCTTATGGGCACCCTATATTTAAATTAGTTGAGTTGACTTATAATTCTGTTGAATATTATGCAATTGAAATATCTCCTTCCACTAGTTGGTCAGCAGCATTTGCGCATGTCCAATTTGAGGGGTATGCTAACAATGTATTATTTACAAATTTAGGTACTGCAAGTGTAAGCGGTGTTACAGAATTTTCTGGTGAAGAGTCAGTTTTTTCCTACAAATATGGAAATCTTGGTATAGGTACAGATGGACCAGAAGGTAAATTACATATTTTTACCGGTAACAGCGGAGGTAGTGTTAATTCTAGTGCAGGTGAATTAGTAATTGAATCTGAATCAACCGGTGGTATTCAGTTTTTGAATGGATCTACTGCATCTGGTTACATTCTATTTGGAGACAGTGGGGGCAATTCGACAGGTCAAATTCGTTATTTACATTCTGATGATTCAATGCGAGTAACTACCGCAAATGTTGAAAGACTGATAATTAATTCATCTGGTAAAGTTGGAATAGGTACAACAAATCCTTCTCGAAAACTTCATGTAAACGGGACAATAAAAGCTGGCATTGCTGGAAATTCTTCAGCGAATACACCTGCTTTATTAGTAGCGTCTGCTGGAACAAGCCCACAACAATCTGCAATTGCAATCCAACAAGACACTACCGAAGGTGATACAATCATATTTGCTGATTATGAGCCTTATGTTGAATATGGTATTAATACAGATAATGGCAGTGATACTATAGAATTTACTGCTGGAACTTCTACAAATAATTTAGGATCTAAAACGCTTTATAATCAGAGTGGCAACGCAAGAACTGCATATAAAAAGGTAATTATTTCATTGACCTCAGGAAATATGTCTGTAGGTGGTAATGTTGGTATAGGTACAGATAGTCCTGAAGGAAAGTTACATATTTATGGTGGAGACTTAGACACTAGAGAATACCAGCAAAGCAATCCTACAAATAGTATTTATTTAAATCCTACCAATGGTAATGCAGATGGAACCTCAAATACTGAGGGAGGAGGAGTAATTTGGAAAACTTGGTACAACAATTACACAAAGAAAAGCGCTGGTATATTAGCAATAGGTGAGGGTAATTATTTTAGATCGGGACTTGCTTTTTATACAAACAATAACGCAAATCAGACCACAGACTGGTCGGAAAAAATGCGTATAGACATGGACGGTAATGTTGGTATAGGTACAACCGATCCTAACTCTTTACTGCATATTGATACAGGAGCGAACAGTGCAGCTAATTTTAGGTTAGGAGCGAATAGAACGGTAGCCAACGCTGCAGTAGGTCAAATAGTTGGTGACTGGAATGGTACTGTTGTATCTAAAATAGCATTAAAAACCGGAGATGATACTACTAACAAAGATAATGGTGAAATTGCTTTTGAAGTAGCTGCTGCAGGCTCGACTGCAGAAGCGATGCGTATTGATTCTGCTAGAAATGTTGGTATTGGTACAACGAGTCCTTCAGATAAACTACATGTTGTACAAAATATTGACTTAAACACTGCACTCTTTAAGAACACAAGTGGCCGCGCTCAAGTTATTATTGATAGCCAATCAACAGCTCACAATTCGTATTTAACTCTGTCTAATGGTGGGACTGAGTTCGCGTTCTTAGACGCTAAGACGAGTATCAATCTTTTAAGAATAGCTACTAATAACACAGGCGCAGAAATTGCTATTGAAACAAACTCTCAGGATGAAGCTGTAAGGATTGATTCCTCTGGTAATGTTGGTATAGGTAATGCAAGTCCAAATGACAAGCTTGATATTCATGGTAACATGCGGGTTAGAGGTAGTGATGGTTTCGGTGCTACTAGTACTGCAAACTATAACCCATCTTATGTAGCGTTTCCCGGTGGAGGTAAAATAGGTTCTGCTTCAAGCAGCCAAGCTGGATATGTAAAAATTACATTACCTCAAAGCTGGACCAGCACAATGATGCAGTTCAGTGTTGATATTTTTGAATATCAAGTTAACGAAGCAAAGACATTTGTACTAGCAGGTTATAATTATACTTCTGGCTCTAAATGGGTCAATGCAAGCGCAATGGTATTAGCCGCAGATGATGGATCAACATATAAAGTGCAGTTTGGACATGATGGTAGTAAATGTGCTATTTATATTAGTAAAGGCACAAGTGGAGCAAGTAGTAGCTGGACATACCCATATGTTGTAGTAAGAGACGCATCCTTTGGTTTTACGAGTACCGGTATATCGAACTGGATAGATGGTTGGAGTGTGAGCTTCACTACCTCTCTTGGAACAATAACTCAAACAAGAGATGTAAACACTCAAGTAACTGGTACAGGTACATCTCAATATATAACTAAATGGAGCTCCACTGGTACGGAAATTACCGACTCTGTAATAGTTCAGGATAATAATAATATTGGTATAGGTATAGCAAATCCAACTCAAAAATTACATGTTGTTGGTGCCGTAAAATCAACCACAAATTTCACCGCAGAAACAGCAGCTAATGCAGCTTATTTTGATCATGATGGAACTAACGCTAGGATTACATCGAAGGGAGCTGATGTCGATACTTTAGGTGGATTTAAAGTTTTACAGCAAGCAAGTGATGGTTTTCCCAATAATGCTCCTATTGAAGTACAAATAGACGGGGATGTTCTTTTAGCTCAAAGTTCTGGTAATGTTGGTATAGGTATTACAAGTCCCGCTAACCCTTTACATATTAAACATAGCGGGACAACTACAGATCAAGCTTTATTTATCCATAATACAAGTAATGGAAATGACGCAGGAATAAAATTTAGTGATCATGTTTCGGCTACTCAAAATGGTATTTTTTACTATGCTCATTCTGACGCTGCAAGTAATGGAACAGGAAATAGTTTTCACTTTAATTCAGATCAAACCAATTTAGCGGTTATAATTGATCAAACAAATGGTAATTCCGGCTATTATATAGGAGAAACTTCCCCCGTAGTAGCAATAAGAGGTGGTGGAAATTCATTTTTTAATGGCGGTAATGTTGGTATAGGTAATACAAATCCTCAAGGTACTCTTGATTTAGGTAATGCTACTGGCGGTAAATCAATTGTATGGGGAGGTAGTAGTGGCACTAACCATTACACTTCGATCTGGAGTGAGTACGGAACAGGTAGTTTAGTATTAGCTGGCGGTTTAAAATCATCAACGACTGCCGCAGATTTTATTTATCCGTATACAGGTACTTACGGTTACGCTGCGATTGAGTTGGATTCATTTCACGATGATGGTATAAAATTTTATACTGCTGCGGATGCAGCAAGAACTGCTGGTGCTGTTGCTACGAAGCAAGAGCGAATGCGTATTGATACCTCTGGTAATGTTGGTATAGGCACAACTGGTCCCGGAGCAAAACTTGCTGTACGAGATGGTCAAGTAACTATATATGATAGTTTAAGTACTCCTACTTATGGTGATGGTAGTCAGGAAAGATTGAGAGTGGGTCGTAGCGCTAGTCAAAGTATAAGTTTTCAAGTTAATGATCTTAATAACTATATCACAGCTTACCAAGATGAAAGTGGAACTGAAGCTCATAGGTTCATACTTGATAGAGAATCTTCAACTTCAGGAATACATAATTTTCACATCGCAAGAAATGGAAGTTATCAAGTAACTGTAGACAGGGTTGGTAATGTTGGTATAGGTACAGCTGATCCAAATCAAAAATTACATGTTAGCGGGGGTTCTACAAATTTACCAGTCATACGTTTACAACGTAATGATACGAGTGTTGTCCCTGACGATTTAATTGGTGGTTTTGAAAATTACAGTAATGACGCAGACGGAGCATTCATATCATCTTATATAAAGGGATATGCGACTGAGACGTATGGTAGACAAGGTTATTTAACTTTTGGTACAGCGGGTACTAATTCTACAGATGCGTCAGAAAAAATGCGTATAAAGGCTGATGGTAATGTTGGTATAGGTACTCCAACTCCAGATGTAAAATTAGAAGTTATTGCTTCTCCTGCAGATGGAATTATTGCTGATTTTGTAAACGGTACAAATGCTGGTGGAACGACTGCGGCAATTAAACTTTCTAACGCAGATTCAGAGGCGTGTGATGTTGTTTTGGGCGCTAATAGAGTTAATGCAAATTTTGGTTCAGATTTTTTTATAAGTCTGTCGGACAATGTCGATGGTACGAATCAAGAAAGATTCAGAATTACCGAAGCTGGCAGTGTTGGTATAGGTATAACTAACCCCGGAGTAGCACTTCACGTAAATGGTAGCGCAGTTATAGGCGACGCTT
>Ga0255755_1003119_pt1 | contig 12993 bp, 10 predicted proteins | sample 011ome_18_FD_179955 | JGI IMG/M metagenome (GOLD analysis project Ga0255755, IMG submission 179955) | Coastal salt marsh microbial communities from the Groves Creek Marsh, Skidaway Island, Georgia - 011501BT metaG (version 2) | ecosystem: Environmental > Aquatic > Marine > Intertidal zone > Salt...
CACAAAACCCACAAAACCCACAAAAGCTATAGGCGCTGTAATGGCTGCAAGCGCTGTAATGGCTGCAAGCGCTGTAAAAGCTGCAGTTGCCAGCAACGGTAGGGCATGCACATTGCCAGAGAGAATGCCCGGTAAATCAGTCGATCGCGTTAGAAGCGCTCCCTGAGCAACTGAGCACAAAACCTGCAAAATCGGTAGTAATAGAAAAAGCTGCAAAGTCTGCCAAAGCCGCCAGCGCTGTAAAAGACGCAAGAGCTACAAAAGCTGTTGAAGGAATAAAAGCTGTAAGACGGGCAAAAGCTTAAAAAGCGGGAATTGCCGAAGCTTTCTGGCGGCTTTGAAGAGCACCGCTTGCTCGAATCTCGGTGGCATCTTGTGTCAAGCCTGATATGCTCGGGCTCTGACAATTTGATCGCAGAAGTGAGAGCAAGCATGACTGAATCGACTTATGTACCCCCGAAGGTGTGGACTTGGGATAAAAACAACGGTGGGCGCTTTGCCAACATCAACCGCCCAGTTTCAGGTGCAACTCATGACAAAGTTTTGCCCCAAGGCGAACACGATCTGCAGCTGCATTCGCTAGCAACGCCCAATGGCGTTAAAGTCACGGTGATGTTGGAGGAGCTGCTCGAGATCGGGCGGCCAGCAGAGTACGACGCTTATTTGATCAATATTGGTGACGGCGATCAGTTCGGCAGTGGGTTTGTCGAAATTAACCCAAACTCCAAAATACCGGCATTGCTTGATCGCAGTACAGACCCTGGCACCCGGGTGTTCGAGTCTGCGGCGATCTTGCTCTACTTAGCAGAAAAGTTTGATGCATTTGTGCCCAAAGACCCGAGCGTTCGCGCAGAGTGTTACTCCTGGTTGATGTGGCAGATGGGGAGTGCACCTTATTTAGGCGGCGGGTTTGGGCATTTTTATGCTTATGCTCCGGAAAAGTGGCAATACCCGATTGACCGATTTGCGATGGAAGTAAAGCGTCAGTTAGATGTGCTGGATAAAACCCTAGCCGAACGCACCTTTTTGTGTGGCGATGAATACACTATCGCCGATATGGCAAACTACGCTTGGTACGGCGCTTTGGTGTTGCACAATATTTATGATGCAGCGGAATTTTTACAGGTATCGTCCTATCAAAACGTTGTTCGTTGGGCGACCGCAATCGAGGCCCGTCCAGCCGTTTCAAGAGGTCGTCGGGTGAATCGCGCCTGGGGCCCTGAAGAAGAGCGGGTACCCGAACGCCATTCCCCGGCGGATTTTAAATAAGAGCGCTGGGATACGGCAGATCCTGTCCCCGCCTAAGGAAGGGGCTCTGGATTGCGGCTTAGTTTAGGTATTCGGCCCTTACCAGTAGTGAAAGCTCAAAACAGTCGTTTTCGGCGATGGTAAATGCTGACTCGGGGAGGCTTTGTGGCGCAGATGCATAGCTGTTAGAGCTTAGGGGCTCAGGTTTTTATGCTGCGAAAAGTTTCAGCTCGGACTTAAGCCTTGTTGATGCTTGATGGGCATTTCAAGCAGTTTCGTAGGGTCTGCGAGTAGCGCCTTAAGTTCGCTGTGAGAAGTAATACGTACAAAACAAATACGGTCCCATTTGGGGTCCGACATGGCTGCCTGGTACTGGCTTCTCACTCGTCGCAAATTTGTGGCCGACCACAGTAAAATCGAGTCTTTCGAGAAGAAGGCCCGTTTGATGGTTTCTTGGTTCCCCCCCCAAAGTTGCTTACCCGTTAACGATCGCTTTAAGGTGCGGGCTAGGCTCTGCCAGAGAATTTGCCAGAACGGAAGATCTAGCCAGATAACCGTATCCACATGAGCCCACTTGAGCGGGGTTGTTCTGGAATAATTGCCGTCCAAGACCCATCCAGGCGCCCGTAGCGCCGATGTGATGTCTGCCAAGAATTCGACTTCTGAACGAGGCGTCCAATCTGCCATCCAAAAAAGTGCGTCGAGTTCTATATGCGGCAGGTCAAGTGCTTGAGATAGCTGGCGGGCCACGGTCGTTTTACCGCTGCCGCTACTGCCAACGACATTGATACGAATGGCTTTACCCATCAAGAATCAAGCGGTGGTTAGGGCGCCAATGGTGCCAATGCAAGCTTCGGCGGCCTCGATGCCTTTGGTCACGAAGTGTGCCTTAAAAAATTCTGGCTGGCCTTCGCTCAAGAAATCTTGTGGGGTCAAAACAGCGGAAAACACAGGAATACCCGTTTCAAGCTGAGTGCTCATCAAACCGTTAATAACTGCAGTGGCTACAAATTCGTGTCGATAGATGCCGCCATCAACCACTAGGCCAGCGGCAACGATGGCAGCGTAATTGCCGGATTGGGCCTCTAGTTTGGCTCGCAAGGGAATTTCAAAAGCGCCAGGCACCTCTATCAGTTCAACGCGCCGCGTATCTAGCCTTGCATGCTCAGCTAAAAAGGCATCTCGGAGTTCGTCGACGATCTCTCGGTGCCAGCACGACTGAATAAATGCAATCGTTGTTTTGCTTGCGGTTTCTTTGAAGTTGGTTCGAAAAGTAGTCATCTGTTGTTCGCCTTAGGTTACGGGTTCTACAACAGGGCAAACGAGGGTAACGAACATCACGCCAAAAGGGCCGATGCCGATCTCATTCTCATAACCAGACTTTAACTGTCGGCCTCGGAATCTCACCGAGTCTGCTGTCCTCTTGATGGCCAAGAGCGCCCGCGGGCTACGCTATGCGATTACCGCCGGTGGGGACTTTCACCCCGCCCTGAGAATTGTCGCCAAACGCGACAAGGCGAGTATACGGAAGGGATTTTTCTTTGTATAGCGTCTTTGCTGGACGACGATAATCAGCGATAGTGCTGTATGTTTACTCGTTGCTTAGCAAGCGATCGAACGCGGCTCGGTTGCTGCCCACCTTGGGCGTAGAACCTGAATTTAGCTGCGCGTGAGTGCGGTTGTGGGTGTTTGTCGGGGCATGCATCACCGGGACGGTGAGGGCAATGCTGGAGCGCGCTGCGCGGCAAATTCGTATCGCATCACGGGCAGGCAGCGCGAGCTGCCTGCCCGTTAACAATCAAGCGTCTTGCTGGTTTGTCTGCTCTGAGGCATCTGTGGGCTTTGACGCCTCCGGAAGTTTGATGGAGTAACCTTTTGCTTTCCATTGGGCAAGTGTTCGGCATTTCATTGCGGTTCTGTTACCAGTGTAGTCACGAACTTTGACTTTGGCGCAGAACTTACCGTCGTCGGTAACCTTGGCTTTGTATTCAGTGGCTGTGTCATCGGCGATAGAGGTGCCCGCGAAGGTCACTAGAGCGATCGTTAGAAGCGTTTTTTTTGCAGTGTTTTTCATATCAAGTCCTTTTGATAGTGTTGGATTGGTTTTGGCCCGACGGCTTGCGTCGAGGGGCGTTGAGTTAAGCAGAAATCGAACAACCACTTGACTCGCCGGGTAAAAAGCAAAGGCTATGCCAGAATTTATAAAAAGCGAGCAATCAGGGTAAAAGCTTGCTTTCTGGGGCCGAATCTGGGGTCAGCCTGTCTATAAAAATCGATCCCGGTCGCTCCGCCGTGTCCAAAAGTGTGCATCTGCACCAATTTTGATGGTTCGAATACAATCTTTGTCGGCGAATGACGCCTTGATTACAGGGATGCAATTGGGGCCGGATCTGGTGAAACCAGATGTGTTCATCAATCGGACCTGTGGGCATGTAGCAGCCGCGCGGCATGACCGATAAAGCGAATCCCGATTGCTTCCCGATTAAGATTTTTCGGCTAAGACAGTGAAGCTCCCTGCCTTAGCGCGTCGCGCGGTGTTGGGCCTTTAACCTTGGGTGCATCGCCTGAGCCGGCGCCTCCACTGGGACTGCGCTGCCTTGCGACAGTCCCATCCGCTTTACCCTACCGCTCTGCCTCAAAAGCACAATCGTACACGCCAACAGGGCTTTTTAGGCCAAACCTCGATTTTGCAGTAGCGCTTGCACGTCGGGGTCTCGGCCTCGAAAAGCTCGGTACAGTTTCATTGGGTCTTCAGACCCACCACGCTCGAGAATATTCGTTTGGAAGGCTTCGGCAGTGGCTTGGTCGAAAATGCCGTTATCTTTAAATGCTTCAAAACCATCGGCGTCCAAAACCTCCGCCCAAATGTAGGAGTAGTAACCCGCCGAATAGTGATCCCCGGCAAAAATATGCTGGAAATAGGTGGACTTGTACCGGGGTGATACCGCACCAATCAACCCAATTCGGTCGAGGGTCCGTTGTTCCAGCGTATCGACGTCGGCCGTTTCCTCTTGGGGTGATTCATGCCAAGCAAGATCAAGGTAAGAGGCGGCGAGGTATTCGGTAGTCATAAATCCCTGATTGAAGGTGTTGGCCGCCTGAATTTTTTCGATCAAGGTGCTGGAAATGGGCTGACCAGTTGAAACGTGCTTTGCATAGTCTTTGAGCACCTCAGGCTCTAAAGCCCAGTGCTCCATAATTTGCGATGGCAGTTCAACAAAGTCTTGCTTAACGTTAGTGCCTGCCTGACTGGGATACCTAACTTGGCTCATCAAGCCATGTAATCCATGGCCAAACTCATGAAAAAGTGTGGCTACTTCGTCAAGCCCCAGTAAACAGGGATCTGATTTTTGGAAATTACAGCAGTTCACGACAATGGGACGAATGGTCCCGGATTGTCCTCGAAATTCACTCATCCAGGCGCCCCCACGTTTGCTCGGGCGGCTAAAATAGTCGACGAGGAATAAACCGACGTGATCACCATTCGGGCCTGTGACGTCATAGGCTTCGACATCAGGATGGTAAAGGTTGGCTTTTTCGACCCGCTTGAAGGTCAAACCAAACAGTTTGTTTGCCACGCTAAAAGCGCCATCGCGAACAGCAGGCAAATGAAAATAAGGTTTAATGTCGTCTTCGTTTAAATCAAAGCGTGCCGATCGGACTTTTTCTGTATAGAACCACCAATCCCATGGTGCTAATTCAAAATTCTGTCCCTCAGCCAAAATTTGCTGTTGTAGATCTTCTGCCTCTTGGTTCACCTTATTTTGGGCGGGCTGCCAAATTTGATCGAGTAACGCATGAACGCGGAGGGGGGTTTCTGCCATACGGTCGGCAAGCATATATTCTGCATGCGATGAAAAGCCAAGAATCTGCGCTTTGTCTCTGCGCAGGTTGGCAATTTCAGTGAGGGCAGAACGATTGTTGGCGGCATTACGGTTATCACCACATTGCACATAGGCTCGATAAATCTTCTCTCGAAGACTCCGATCTTCGGCAAATTGGAGAAATGGCGTGATCGAGGATCGAGAGATCGTAAACACAAAGGCACCGTGATGACCTCTGGTCTCTGCTTCTTTGGCGGCGGCGGCTAAAACCGAGTCGGGGAGTCCTTTGGTTTGGTCTGGGGTGCGCAGAATCAGTTCAAATTCGTTGGTGTCTTTCAAGACATTCTGGCTGAATCGGGTCTCGAGTTGCGCCAAACGCTCGTTAATCGCTTTAACCTTGAGTTTGTCGAGATCTGCTAGCGCGGCACCACCCCGCACAAATTTTTGGTGTAACGTCGTTAATAATTGAAGTTGGTCAGGATCAAGTTGTAAGTGCTCGCGCTGTTGATGAAGCGATTCGATACGATCGAACAAAGCCGTGTTTGCGAATAAGTCGCTATCGTGATTGGACCATTGAGCCGAGACGGCCATTTCTATCGCTTGGCGTTGCTCATTGGTGTCTGAGCCCACAAGATTAAAAAAAACCCCGCTGACTTTTTCAAGCAATGCGCCTGAATGCTCAAGCGCGACGATAGTATTGTCGAAAGTGGCTGGTTCGGGATTCAGTGCAATTGCGGAAATTTGGGCACGATGCTCTTCAAAGGCTCGATCGAAAGCTTCGTTGAAATGATGATCTTCGATAAGGTCAAAAGGGGGTAAACCAAAGGCATTTTGCCAAGGCTCAAAAAATGGATTGGTCATACGGTATCCGTTGCGTTGTCGAAGCGCACAGTCTATCGCAGTCGCCTGCTGTTGGTTAGCGTGATCTGAATGATCGCGGCGCGGGTAGGATTACGGAGTTGAAAAAGAGCTGCGTCGGTCTAGGTGGCCGCCAATTCATGGAACGCTCACCAGCCTGTCATTTTGCGGGTTATCGTCTCTTGATTTGGCGAGAAGCGCGGTGACCCTCTGGCCTGGTGGTCAGACCAAGACTCTTGCTCAATCCATATGGCGATTCGGCAGTGGATGAAAAGCCGTTATCGCAGTGAATTTTGCATGATGTGCTCATCTGGCGACTGGGGATAGGCTGACCTTTGCAGCCGATCTCGACCATTGCTCGCAAGTCTGACGAAATTGGTTGAAAGGTCCCCTAATGCGGGCAACAATCATGAGCGAAGGTGTCAGTTAAAAAGGGTTTATTTGTGAAGGTGATGACCTTCATGGAAAGACTGACCGTGGCTCGGCCGTGAGGTCGACCGAGATGCTAGGAAGCCCGATTTTTTCTGAGCAGCTGCGGCAAGCACAGCCGTTTTATAGATACTTAATTTTGGCTAATTAAGATTGGACATTGAATATGTTAGCCCGTCGACAATTACTGATAAACGCCTTGATACTGAGCCTGCTTCTATCGTTTTCCTCAGGGTGTTTAATTTTTACGAGCCGTCTTGTCACCGAATTTGAACAAGAAGAATCACGTGCTCACGAGGAAATTAAAATAAGGTTGAATTGGATCTTAGCTCGCTACGAGACGAGTCAGGCCGATGAGGGCGCCGTGCGGACATGGGTCGGCGAAATGCAGCTTGCCGAACATGGGTTAAAGCGATTCGAGCTGTTGGCCAATTCGCAGAAACCTTTGATCATCGAAGCGCCTTGGTCTGAGTCTAGCAAACCGATCCTCGATCTTTTGACTCGCCGGCATGTGGAGTTCAACCAAGCTTCTGCAGTCAGTCAGGCTCGTATTTTTGCGATCTTTGATGCCCACCGTATTTTTGAGCAGTTTGTTGTCACCCAATGGCGACACGCAAGGATTGCGATCTTACGAATGTTTCTAGCGTTATTGGTGGTGGCGGCCTGCTTTTACTTTTTTTTCTATCGGCCGTTACAGGGGGTTATCGACCAAGTTAAAAGGAATGCGTCGCTCAATGACCACTCAGAACTTAAGAGCATCGAGTATAAGCCCAAAAAGAAAAACGAAATCAGCGCATTAGTTGACCCATTGAATGAGGTGTTTGCCACGACTACTCGTCTCTCAAAAGATGTAAGTCAAATTTTAGAAGCAGTTAAGTCGGCTCCTGATGCTTGCATTATTTGCACGCTAGAGGGTGGTGACGTGATCTACGCGAATGAAGCGGCTTGCAAGGTTACGCTGCTTGATGAGGAGGCCATCCTTCGACGTAAAGTTTGGGAGCTTTCTTTAGGGACGGACGAAGCATCTTTTAGCGGGGTCAAAAGTTTAGCGCTTGCAGCGAGAGATCGGGATACCCCCGATGAGTCTGTAGATGTAAAGATAATTAGGGAGACGAGAACCCGATCAGGCGCGATTCGGCCGCTGGAAGTTTTTGTTCGATTGGTGGAAGTCTATGGGCAAGGGCTCGCCATCATGCACGCTCGAGATGTCACCGAAAGAAACGAGTTGCTGAGTAAAAGCATTTACGCGGAAAGGCGGCAAGCTGTTTCGGATTTGGCTCGAGGGGTTGCACATGAACTCAATAACGGGTTTCAAGGGATCATGGGCTATGCCGAAGTCATCGAGGAGGAAAACCGCGCGCGAGGTGTTCAACTCAATGCTGTTGAAAGATTGAAGACCCAGATCGCATCCAGTGCGCAGCTGATTCAGAATTTATTGACTTACTCGCAGCAAAGTACGGTGTCCACTGGGACACTCGATGTGAGTAAATTTGTTGAAGGCTTGGTGCTGGTCCTCAATGATGAATCAGGCCCAGGGGTCGAATTTCAACTGGCGGTGTTAACCCCAAATTTGTTGTGTGGTATCAATCCAGATGGCTTGGAAGTAGCGCTTCGTAACATTGCGGAGAATGCCGTCGAAGCCTCAACACAACCTTGCACGATCATTGTTGGCCTTGACGTCCTGAATCAGACCCAGCCCGAGGCGACCCGAGAGGCTGTTTTAAATGTGGGGTCTTATGCGCGAATTACGGTGTCGGACACAGGTAGTGGGATTGATAGTGAATTGCAAACCAGAGTCTTCGATCCATTTTTCTCCACCAAGTCGCTGGGTCAAGGATTGGGCTTGAGTACGGCTCAAGGTTTTGTTCTGCAAAATCGAGGCGCGATACTGTTAGAAAGCCAGAAGAATGTGGGTACTACAGTAACGGTGCTAGTTCCCCTAAAACGGTCGTCAACTAGAAGGAGCTAAACCTCTGCAATCTGTCGACATGACGGATGTTAGAGCATTTTGCTGAGTTAGTTGAATCCAAGTTGCAAAAATCTCGAGTTGAGATAGTTCGGCTGGATCGGTAGACTCAGAGTCCCTGAATAAAGACCGTGCTTGTCTTTTCTATGATAATTCCATGTAGCAAAAGCTTACTAAAAGTTGGGTTGTTTCTATTGGCCCAAAGTGCTCTTGCCTTTAATGCTGTGATGGAGTTCGAACCAAACAACTCGTTAGAGGCGGCCGAATCGATCGAATTTGACCGAGAGTTCGATGGGAATATCTCGAGCGAATCCGACATCGATTACTACAAGTTTACAGTTGATCAGCAATTGAAGTTGAGCATTGCCTTATAAGTTAATGATTAATATATTTATTTTGTGATTTTCGTCATGAATCACCGAGTAGCTATTTCCGAGTAGTTTCAGTTTCACCCCCCCCTTTAGGGGGGGTGAATTGAAACTCGGAAACTCCAATTCTGAGCAGCGTCTCTTCATCGACGACTCGTATCGGACCGCAGCTTAAGCTTTGGAATTGGGTCTACTTTTGCGGGTCCTTCCAGAGCAATTCCAAATCCGGGTAGTTCGGAGCACCACCAAAAACTAGCGAAACAAATGATGACTTGATTAATTCATGGTAAACGGACACAGCAGCGCCGCGATTTAATTTTCTCAAGTGTCACCTAGCTGACACGTCGATTGCTGATTCTTCTGATTCACTGGAGCCAATCGTGATTTGTTGCTTTGGCTTATGGGAATTAAGTCATGAGATCGGATAAACCTTGGCTGCCACTTGAAGAAACCCAGCTCGAGCGAATCGGCGCTCAACTGGGCGTCTTCGAACTCGGTGATGTATGGGGCAGGGTACTCTACATCGGCGCTGCAGATGCTAGGAGCCTGTTCGGTCTCAGGGGCGAGCTAGAGCGCAGAATTGGCAGCGCTGCCAGATTCCGCTTTGAAGTTAATACAGCATATAAGACCCGCCAACAGGAACTGCTCATGGTTCATTTTGCGGAGAACGGTAGATATCCAGAACTCAACACCGAACTAGAAACCCGCGGGCTGGGACGCCTATCTTGATATGCAGTTGAAAATGACCGAAGAACAGTCGCTGATCGTTTCTATGGTGCGACGATTTGTCCATGAAGAAATCCTTCCCCTGGAGCTGAGCTTGGACCCCGACGCAGACGAGATTCCCGCTGAGGACTTCGAACGTCTCACAGCAAAGACCAAGTCCATGGGCCTATTCGGCATGGACATTCCGCCTGAATTCGGCGGCCCGGACATTGACCTTGTCACGAGAACGCTGCTCGCCATCGAGATGGCGCAACACCGCGCCGGGTTGTATGTCCCCTGCTACGGCGTGTTTGGCGGCGCAGGCTTAGCACAATTATTCGAGGCCACCGAGGATCAAAAGGAGCGGTACCTCTACCCCACACTCGCAGGGGAGAAAAAAGGATTCTTCGGTCTATCCGAGCCCTCCGGAGGATCGGATCCAGCCAGAGCCATTCAGACCACTGCCATTCAAGATGGCGACGACTGGATCATCAATGGCGGCAAACTCTGGATCAGCGGCGCTGATCGCGCCGACTATGGACTCGTATTCGCGCGCACAGCGCCAGACCGAGGGCGCGGCGGCGTAACCTGCTTTATCGTTGATACCGACACCCCTGGATTCCATGTTCGACGCATCGTACACACCCTTCGGTCCGCCAGATATGCCACCGAGCTCCAATTCGAGGATATGCGCATTCCGAGCGCGAACATTCTGGGAGAGCTCAACAAAGGATTTGCGATCGCCAGTGACCGACTCACCCGGCAGCGGATTCCCTACGCGGCCGGCTGTATCGGTGTGGCCATCAAAGCGCATGCGATGGCGCTCAAGTATGTTCCGCAACGGGAAACATTCGGCGCGCCGCTGTCATCGAGACAAGCCATCCAGTGGATGCTCGTGGACAATGAGATTGATATCCGGCAAGCCACCTGGATCACGCTTGAAGCCGCCGCTAAAGCGGACCGAGGAGAGCCGTTTAGGAAAGAGGCCGCCATGGCCAAGTTAGTGGCCACCGAGGCCGGGGGGCGCGTCGTTGACCGCTGTATGCAAATGTTTGGCGGCTTTGGGGTGGCCAAGGACTTCCCATTCGAGCGCTGGTTTCGAGAGATGCGTATTCGCCGCATTGGCGAGGGGCCGAGCGAAGTCCAGCGACACATTATTGCGCGGGAGATCTTGGGCGCCAGCCTGAGGTAAAGTCCGGAACTTGTGACGAATTCCACTTCGTGTGTCTTAAGAATTCTTAACAATGTGTCTGTAAATCACGGGTTAATGTGAAGGAGTCAAAGACTCGCTGTGTGCTGGTTAATTCTGAGCGCAAAAATTGAAAGCAGGAAAGTGTCTTAAATTCGAAGGGTAAGAAACGCAGTGTCTGAACTCGAAGTTGATTTTTACTTTTCTTTCCGTAGCCCCTGGTCCTACTATGCCGCGGTACAGATACATGAATTACAAGAGAAATACGCCTTGCGAGTGAACCTTTTGGTGGTTAACCCCATTTATATTCGCTACAACGAGTTTTTTGATAACTCGCACGAAAAATGGGGTTCTTACTTCCTGACGGACTTGATGCGTTACTCTGAGTACCGTGGCATACCGATAGGTATGCCACGGCCAGATCCGATCAATCAGACACTAGCCGCCGACGATCCCGGTCATCTGGTACACAAGTTAAGCCCGCTAGGGCTCGCAGCTACGGCCGCAGGGCGTGGTGTTGAGTTTGCTCGGGAGGTTTCGACCTTGGTGTGGGGCGGGCAGGTCGACGGTTGGGACCAGGGCAATCATCTGAATTTGGCCGCGCGGCGCGCTGGGCTTGAGTTGCCCGCGCTGCAACAGTGGGTGAGTGATAACGACGATTTCTGGCGACAGCAACTGCTCGCCAATGACAACGCTTTGGAGGAGCATCACTGGGGTGTGCCCACTATGGTATTCCAGGGGGAACCCTTTTTCGGCCAGGATAAAATTGAGCTCCTACTGTGGCGTATGCAGCAAAAAGGACTGTGGAGAGTAGGCTAGGCTGATTCTATGGGCGCGGGTGTATCTCTTTTGCTACCAACCCGGCGGAGTTAATCCGTTGTAGCCTATTGATTTTAAAAAATTCAACTGAGCAGAAAGCTGCAGAGATTCTGGCCCACAGCTGAGTTGGTTAGATCTGTCTCGACTCATAATCGATTGGTCCCAGGTTAAGTCCTGGTGGACCCACCATTTTCATTAAATAAATAGACTTATGCAGCGAGTCCTAGTCCTCCCTTAGCTACCGCTGTATTGATCTCGAGACCCGCATGGGATCGTCGATGGCGATGATCACCGGTTCAAGATCAGCTGGGCCTGGCTCTGTGTACCGTATTCCCTCGAAGGGTTCCGGACCAGGGCCTCCTGGATTGTAGAAGGCCTGATAATCTCCGGCGAGTGATGGGATCTCAACGTGCGTAACACTTCGCGCCGCATCCAGATCACCACTCAGAATGATGTCGATGTAGTTGTCGCGATCTTCTGAGTAACAGTCGTCGTAGAAAACGCCGTTCTCTTCATCGACCGCTTGCCCAAGATCCGATAGGCCCAGGACCCGTAGCGTGCCTCCATCAACTGCATAATCTTGGCCTGCATTCTCAAGAAGTACTGATTCGCCGTCTTCTCCTCGAGCATGTATGCGGAAGAAATCCTCATAATCGTCGGGATGCAAGCCCGTTATGCCGTCGGGTGAGAAGCCACCGCTGGTAAGCACCCGAATTCTGAAATCCGCAACTGCGCCATAGAGTGAGACCTCGTCATTTGGCATTGCAGCAGAGTTTTGCTCAATAAGCGGGAGGCCACCTTCACCTGAAGGGACGGTTTCAACGACATTGAGCTTGGCACCGACCAGTACGGGCCCTGCGCCATAGCCGGTGGTGTCTGGGGAGGCCCATATGAGACCCACAGCGCTGAATTCTAAGCCGCCAGGTCCTATCAGAGTCAGCGGTGTTGCGTCCTCCACAATATCGAGCCGGACGGGATAGACGGCATCAGACTCTGATGGCTTCCCTCTATTCCCGAAGTCGCCAAATACAACGATAGTATTGCGCTCGTTCAGTTCCCAGTTTGGTAGTAGGGTTACTGAGTTTGGAAATACGACCTCGCCCGTGTTTAGCATGAACTGAAAGTCACTGACATCAGCAGTTTCCGTGGCAACAGGCCAACTGAATACGATCGGTAACCCATCGTCAAAATCAGCGTGGCCTTTGGAGCCATTCCTCACTCCATCTGCGGTGGCCATGCTGGTTCGATTGGAATCTGAGGGTTCTTGACCGCTGGTGCACACGACAGACTCGTACCAGGCGCCGCCAGCCTCCAGTGCTGCTCCTTCAGTGATCTCGTTAACACCAATGATGTTGTCGAATCCCATGCCTGCAGAGAGGATCTTTGGCTCAGTATCCCAGTAGTCAGCACTCGATAACTCGCCATTAAATGTGGCATTGGTCAGCGGTGACTCGTCCCCCGGCGCAATTGTGACCACCAAGGTGTCCGTGACGGTGGTTGTGCCATCGCTGGCACTAACCTCCAGACTCACCTGCTGTTCTGATGCTACATCTGGTGCTACAAACTGAGGGTTAGCAACACTCGCGT
>Ga0255755_1003121_pt1 | contig 12987 bp, 10 predicted proteins | sample 011ome_18_FD_179955 | JGI IMG/M metagenome (GOLD analysis project Ga0255755, IMG submission 179955) | Coastal salt marsh microbial communities from the Groves Creek Marsh, Skidaway Island, Georgia - 011501BT metaG (version 2) | ecosystem: Environmental > Aquatic > Marine > Intertidal zone > Salt...
AAAACACATTACTCGGCACAAAAAAAATGGCAAAATTATACCACAAACCCACAACATACTTTTCAAACCCACTGAAACCCTCGCCAAGAATACAAAAAAAATACAAAAAAACGTCCCTGCGCGCGCGCGATATATCATCCGTATACTTTCAGCTCCACGCAATAACGTCGGTACAATACAGCGAGTGAGTTGCCACCCGGGGACCCCTCGCATGTTAGAGTACTAAAAGCGACTTTCCACCGGGGGACGCAACATTTTTTTGCGCGCGTTAGGGGTTTTTGTTTTTTTTGTATTCTTGGCGAGGGTTTCAGTGGGGTTGAAAACGATGTTGTGGGTTTGTGGTATAATTTTGCCCTTCTCTTTTCATTTTTTTTCATCAGTACACCACAAATCAAAAAAGGCAAAAGAGAGAGGGAAGGGAGGGCAACGTAAATTTGTTTCCCTCGTTTTTAGGGAGGAACAAGAAGAGGAGGACGGAAAAAAAAAGTAAAAACTTCAGAAAGAAGAAGACAAAGAAGAAGAAGAAGAAGAAGAAGAAGAGAGAGAGAAGAGAGAGAAGACAACGAAGCAGTAGCAGTGGTAGTAGTAGCAGTGGTAGTGGTAGTAGTAGTAGTAGAAGAAGAAGAAGACAAAGTAGAAGATGGAGGAGGAGGAAACAACCGCGCCGATAAAGACGACGACGAAAGAAGACTCATCGTCGTCGTTTTCAAAACTCAAAAACTTCGAAGGAGAAGAAGAAGAAGAAGAAGAAGAAGAAGAAGAAGAAGAAAAGAAGAAGAAGAAGAAGAAGGAGATACCGCTCAAACTCAAATTTAAAACGTGGCAAGGCGTAGCAACGTGGACGTGGAACGATGCGTCAGACGTGTGCGGGATTTGCCACTCGCCTTACGATGGGTGCGCACCAGATTGTAAATATCCCGGAGATGATTCACCCGTCGTGTGGGGCGTTTGTTCGCACGCGTTTCATTTGCGATGCATAACGAAATGGCTGGACGGACGAAACTCGGAACAAAAATGTCCCATTTGTCGAGGCGATTGGGAGTTTAAGCAAGCTTGAATGTATAGGAAAAGAAGAGGAAAGGATTTTCAAAAGGTGTTTAGTTCGCGCGCGCGCAGCGCGTTTGTATTTCTGTATTTTTATTACACACAACGCACATCCAACCTGTCTGACGAGAAGAAATTTTATCACTCAAGCAAGCGACGAGTGCTTCCCGTAGTACCGGTGCCACGGGGTTTGCCTTTCAGACGGTGGTTCCCATCCAAGTTCGATGCTGGTGTTTCTCTGCACGTCGCAGTCGTTCACGATTTCGAGATTTTCGCCGCGCAAGCTGACGAGAGGACTCACCTCGACGAGTCCTCCGTACCCGCCCCACTGAACACGACCTCGATTCTTCGTAATCCACGTCGAATGCACGAAAGAAATCATGCGTCTCGCCGATTCCGGAGAGTCATCACCGGTCGCTTGCTTGACGGGCGCAAAGTCAAGCTTACGCTCTCCTTCAAAAATAGTAACACCATCGCTGGAGTACTGGTACGCGTCGAATATAAAACTTTCGAGCTTGATTGCTTTCTTCGTTCTTCGCTTCTCGGTATCGCCCTCGACATAACAAGGCACGTCTTTTTCTGCCACGTGATACTCCATCGCGAACGAGTCTTGGTCGTCTTGGTCGTTGACTATCTTTTTACCGCTACTGCTCCTCGCGTTTGCTATTCCCGCTACTTTGTACAAAAAATCTAAGCTAAAATAGTGAATCGCTACATTCGCGCACCGAAATCGTAACGGACGATTATCGGGATTAAAGTGGTTCCAGGGCGGTCTGTTATACTTTTCAATTTTAATGATTGAAGAAGGATCGTTGCTGTCGTCGGTTCGCATGTTACCCGGAAGCACTTCATCGTAATCCACTTCCTCTCTCTCGTCGCGCACGCTCGGTTCTATCTCCGAGTATTCTAAGACGCGAATTCTTGAAGACGACGACGACGAAGATGACGACGACAAAGCGCTCTTTCTTCTCCCGCCATCTGTATCCTCCTTCTCGGTGTAATCACCATCACCGCCATCGATATTTGAATAGGCTACTTCTCGCGCAAACACGCCGACTTTTTCGTCCGGGGAAGTTTTTTCAATCACTTTAGCGCCCGATTGTTTTCCTCGTAAAGCGCAGTATCCGATGAATTCGCAATCTCCAGGAAGAATGAGCGCGTTATCCACCGAATAGCAATGAAGATGTCGAACGCCGCGCTTTTTCATGTTCTCTAACGCGTTTGATTTCAGTAGAGCGCGATATATGCTGCCGTTTCCATCTGGTGACGTTTGAATCGACCCGTCCGGTGCTAAAATAATCTTCCCTTCGACGTCAAATACCGGCGCCTCTTGTTGCTGAAAGAACACGACGTCCTTTTCTGGGAGATTAAAATACGCGTTTTCACGAAAAAATTCCACCGTTTGTTCGTGCGTTTGCGGAGACGTCATGATGTACCAAGGCAGAGAGGGCGACGCGGATTCTTTTCCTTCTTCGTTTTCAGCCGCCGCCGCCGCCGCCGCGGCGGCGAGCTCAATCACTTTTCTAATCCTCTCCGCCTGCAGTTGAAAAAGAGACTTTTTGCTTGGCAACCCGATATCAAACGTCCCTTTCGGCAACGCGCTTCCTAATCGCGTGCCTTGTCCTCCAGCCATGACAATCGCGCCAACCTTTCCGGAACGAATCAACGCGTAACCTTCTTCCCGCCACGCTCGCTTTTCCTCTTCGCTCGCTTCCGCAGCCACGACGTCGGGAACGATTGGTTCGATTCTCGTCTTCCTCTTCTTCTTCTCGAATCCGACACCGTTACCGTCATCGTCCGTATTACTCGTACTCGTACTCGTCGTACTCTCTCTCTCCTCTTCCTTCTTCTCTTTTTTACTCTTCTCTAGAGTCGCGGTTGTCTTTTTCGACGAGACCATCGCGCGGTGAAACGCGTCGCAGAAATACTCCAACTCATCGCCTAAGCTTTCCATTTGCGCGCACATTTTCGCTCTCGTCTCCTCGCTCATTTTCATCTTCTTCGCGTGCTCCAACACGTGCGATTGACTTTGGGGCAGTCGCTTTTCCAAAAGTCGGAGGAATTCTTCTTCTTCTCGTTGTTGTTGTTTCTTCTTCTTCTCATCCTTCTCGTCCTTCTCCTCTTCCTCTTCCAAGTCGTTTGCCTCTTCCTCCTCGCGCGTCGTCGTCATATTCACACACACACACACACTCTCTCTCTAAAAACGAGCGCGCGCGTTTCTTTCGTTTCCTTGTTGTGTTGCTTTTTTTGTTTTTCTTTGCGTTTTTGTTTTTCGTTCGTTTTTTTTTTTTTTTTGTTTGTGTTTGTTTGTTCTTTTTTGTGTGAAAGTGGGAAAAGTGATCACACACGACAGAATTTCTCGTTACGGCGAGAAGAAAGAAAATGAAGAAGAAGAAGAAGAAGAAGAAATTGAAGCGACCGATACTTCACGGTGTTGGCGTCGTCAAATCCTTAAAAGTGGCGAAACGAATAACCGCGGAGTTTCACCGGAAATCAGAAGCGGCGTTGGAGCAGGCGGGAGAAGGAGCAGCAAGAGCAGCGTCGGAAACGGAAAGAGACATGTATCAAAAAGCGAGTCAAGCTGCTCTTCAGCGAACCTCACACGTGAGAAAATTCGTCTACTCTACGTTGACTACTCTGAACAAGAGACCGGGAAAAGGCGAGGAGAGGAAAGTTTTGAACGGGTTAGAAGTTGGAGCGGTAACCACGGAGTTTTGCTGCCAGTCGCCGAGCTGGATACGGTTTCGCTCGATCGATTTGAACTCGCAACATCCAAAGATTGAAAAGCGAGACTTTTTCGCTCTCAAAGTTTGCGAAGACGAGTTCGACGTCGTTCTCAATTCGATGGTTTTGAACTGCGTGGCGGAACCGGAAGATCGAGGAGAAATGTTGCTACGAATGGCGAAAATGTTGAGGAAAGAAACAGGGGTCCTTTTTATCACGATTCCTAGGAGGTGCGTGGAAAATAATCCGTTTTGTTCCGTGGATATTTTCAACGAGTGTTTGCGCGCGTGCGGTCTCTCTGTCGTTCTGACGAAGTTCTCTCCTAAAATTGCGTTTTGGGTGTGCGAGAAAAAAGGGAAGAACGTCGCGAACGCGCCGAAATTAAACCGCCGGGAGAAGAAGACGAAGAAGACGAACTCTTACTTCTCCGTTCGTTTTCATCGGAGCGAGCGGAGGCGAATCGCAGAATAGTTTATAAAGTAAATAAATAGGAAGTAAAAAAAGTTGTAGTAAAAGTAGAAGGAAGCGCGCGTGTGGCAAAAACTTTCACGCGTGCGCCTCGAGTGTATAGTTCTTGTCTCTCTGATACTATCGTCTTCGTATGCTCTTATTCTCTTCTCTTCTCTCTCTCTCTCTCTCTTCGTAAAAAATGTCTTTCACTCTCTCTCGCTCTCTTCTCGACCAACTTTGTACACATCCGTACTTCGTGATTTGAGTGCTCGCGAAGTTTTTTAGAATTTTTGCCCCATTGCCCATGGAAAGACGCGACAAATCTTGAGAGAAAATGAGAGGCGTCGTCGAAACGCGAGGAAGAGGAACTTACCATGGCGACGGTGGGGGTAACTTCAACAACAGGCAAGGAGGAGGAGGAGGAGGGAACGGAGACCACTCTGGAGAAGGAAGAGACGAGGCCTACGAGGAGGAAGAAGAGGAGGACGCGGAGACGTGCCCGCTGTGTTGTAACGATATGGATGCGACCGATTTAGCCTTTAAACCGTGCAAGTGCGGCTATCAATTATGCGCGTGGTGTTGGCATCAAATCATGGAAGTTGGATTTGGCGAGACGGTTGGGAAGTGTCCCGCGTGTCGACAGGATTACGACCAAGATCTGCTCGAGTTTGACGCGGAGCAAGTAGCTTCTTTGACGGATGCGAGTAGCGCACAACAACGAAGGGAAAGAGGAGGAGGAGGAGGAGGAGGCAATTATTCTTCATCTTCGTCGTCGCTTTCATCTTTGCAACATCATCATCATCATCATCATCACGGTAGTCGATCATACCGATACCAAAACCATCCCCACAGTAGGTACGCAGAAAATTACGACGGTGCCGGCGGTGAGGGCGAAAACAACATCGTATTCGGTGGCGGCAGAGGCAGGGGACGGGGCCGAGGCGGAAGACGAGGAGGGGTTCTCTTCGGCGGAGGAGGACGAGGCAGAGGTCGAGGGAGAGGAGGGGGCGAATTTGATGGTAATTTTGGCGGCGGTGGTGGTGGATATTCATCGTACGATCCAAACGCTCCGATTGACAGTAGTCGTAAGCACCTCGTCAATGTGCGCGTCATTCAGCGAAACTTAGTCTACGTGGTCGGCATTCCGACTGCTATGTGTAAGGAAGAGATACTGAGGAAGGCGGAGTATTTTGGAAAGTATGGTAGTATCATCAAGTTACAAGTGTCCTGTCCGACAGCACCGGCCAATGGTAGCGGAAATGATGATAGTAATGCGGGAAATTTAGCAGGTTGCGCTTACGTAACGTTTGAAGCAGAAGCGGACGCGGAGACATGCATTCAGTGCATTGACGGTGTCCCTGCTCATCCAGACGGTACAGGAAGACCTCTTCGAGCATGCCATGGCACGACGAAATATTGTAACGCCTTCTTACGCAATTTTCCATGCGGAAACCCAGAATGTTTATATCTTCACGTCGTTGGAGAAAAAGAGGATTCTTTCACGAAAGAGGAAATGCTAGCGTCGTACAGAGAGAAGAAGAAAGCCATGTTCAAGGGAGCGAGCACGAATTTCAAGAGCGGTAAGAGCGGTAGAAGTAAAGACAATGTTTCCACGGTAAACGCCGCGAATAAAAACAGGCTCGAAAACTTGAAGCTCAACAATGCTCACAAAAAGAACAGCAAAAGGTTCCCGACGAATATCAATAGCAATATCGAAGTTGACGAAGATAACGATAACAATACTAACGCCAATGATGTCGATGAGGGTGGTAGAGATAGACGCAACGTTCACCATACTGTTAATAACTTGCGGCAGAACAAAACTAAATTTGGCGAGCGTGACGGTGGTAAAGCGATGGGAAATAGAAAAAACCTTCCCGGCGGAAGGGAGAAAGGATCGTCGTCGCTTCGCGACATTCCAGCGCCGCGGAAAATCGTAGTTCCTCCTAAAAAAGGGGATCAAGCGTAAAATGCAGCGGCACATCGCGCGATTCAAGGCTGATCCGCGTAGAGAAAGAAAGTATATCCTTTTATACAGTAATAAAAAATGTACAGTTTCGATGAAATTTAAAATTCTGCGTTGATTCTCGCTTTCCTCTCTCTAAGTGTTGATATGTTTACTATTATTACTCCCACAAAGATTTTCCAATCTTGACGCGCTTCTTTCTAGCTTTGTTATCTCTGCGTTTTTTCAGTTGCTGTGGCCAATGCGCCGCTGCAAACGCCATCGCGCTCTCTTTGTAAGAACTCGCTCTAGCGTTGGCACTTCCACCACCTCGCCCAACGCCTTGTTTTTTTGACTGCTGACCACCGGTGCCTTTTCCTTTCTCTTTGCCAGGTTTTCGATTCTTCTCACCAGATTCATCGCTATTACTAACACCGGCGCTGTTCTGCGCATTATTGGCAGCCGCAGCGTTGGAGCCGCCGAGTCCGAAGTTGATCTTCTCTCCGCTCATTTGTGCATTTCTATCATTTTCTTCAACCGAACGATAACGTCGAGCATCGTAGATTCCGAAACGTCGATCTTCCGAAACAGAGCGAAAGCCAGATCCACCTCGTCCAGATCCGCCACCACCAGAACTCTTCTGGCCGCTACCGCTGCTCTTTTTCTTCGAGTCTTTTTGATCCGCTTGTTGCTTGCTTTTGCTATTATTCGCATTCTTAGCCGTCGCTTTTTGCTTTCCGACATTTTTATCCTCTTCATTTTCTTCACCTTCTTCACCATCGTCAGATTTTTTTTTCCCATCCTTTTTTTCAACAGCAGCACCACTTTCTTCTTTCTTCTCGTTCCCATCTTTTGATCTCAGGTTCTTTCTCGTGTTTGCGTTGTCTCTTTCCGCGGAGTTCTTGGCGCCACCAGATCGAGTCGATTTTTTCATTTTCTCTTCTTCTTCTCCTTCCCCGTCATCATCATCATCATCGTCGTCGTCGTCGTCGTCGTCGTCGTCGTCGTCGTCGTCGTCGTCGTCGTCATCGTTGTCGTCATCTTCATCATGCGCATTCTTTCTCTTCTTGCCTACAACTTGCAAATCGTCGTCGTCCTCGTCATCTGTGTGAATGTTCTGAAGATCGCTCGGTAAAGATCCCGTATTTGTTGTCTGCTCACGCAAATCGTCGTCGTCGTCTTCGTTATACACACCAGCTTTCCTAGCTTCCGCTCTGGCAAAGAGCTCGGAAAGTTCAGAATCACAAGCTTCCAAAGCAAGTCGAGCATGCACTAATTTTGTATTTGCTTGTTCGAGTCTCTTTAGTTCTTGCAGTAATACGTTCTCGATCTCTTGCATCGGCGGCAATCCCGCTCTCGCTAACGCAGTTTGTGCCTTCTCCCAAGCTGCTTTTGCAACAAGTTGCTCCTCATCGAGTTCTTCCTCATCTGACTCATCGCTGCTGAGATCATCATCCGAATCGTCCGTATCGTAATGTCCGTTTGGATCTGACGGAATGAATTGATATTGTTGTTGTTGTTGTCGTCGGTTTTGTTCTAGAGCCTTCGTAATAGCCATAGTCGGTGTAGCCGTTTTCGTAGCAGCATCCTTGTCTGAGTTACCCGCACTCCCGGCTTGGCTCCTAAGCCTGGGAGATTTTGGTGCTTTATTCATCTCAGAGTCGGTGGCGTAGTTTTTTCTTTTCTTTTCATCTGAAGCGATCTGCGCAGCCCGTTGCATCTCGGACATGTCTTCGTCGTCTTCTTCATTAGCGTTATCTCCTCCAAACGCCAAGTACTTGTCCCACTCGGCATCGTCAACTTCGACATCTTCAACATCGTTCAAATTTGGAACAGACTTTGGACTCACGTCTTCGTTCGATGGCTCGTCCTCATCATCGTCAACCTTTATATTTTCGGTCGTCGCGGATTTGGGTTGCTTTGACGCCTCGAGTGATTTCCTCGTTGTAGCCCCCTTCGATTTATGACCATCTTTTCCATCGTTATCGTCATCGTCGCTCTTTTTGTCATTCTTGTTGTTGTTGTCGCTGTTGCTGTTAGCTTTCTTTTCTTCTTCTTCTAATAATTCGCCATCGGATGCCGCTGCTTTTTTCTGCTCTTCCAAAGACTCCATGGATTGTTTTCTACGCTTTTCAGCAATTTCTTTCTGCGCCTGTTGAAGCGTCTCCTGTGCTTTCAGGCGAGCTTCCGAATACACTTTTTCTGCTTCCTCGACGAGCGACTTTAATCGAGCCAATTCTCTCTCGGAATACTCCACGTCTCTAACCATTTGCGCTCTGCGCTCCTTCGTCTGCTCGATTTCCCTTTCCATCTCCTCTGTAAATCGAGCCATGCTCGCTGAAGAAGCAGCGCCGCCATCCTTGTTATTCTGACCTCTTCCAGAAGTGGTAGCTAAGTGATGCGCATCTTCATCTTCATCGATATCAAACGTCACGTGTCCTAAATGTGCTCCTACAATATCTTGTTCATCTTCATCTAAACTATTGATGTTCGAGTTCAAAAGTCCTCCGCTCCCTATTTGATTGACGTCGGATATACCGGCGGCCCACGCGGCGGCGACCCGCTTTCTTGGTGGAGCGTTCGATGGCGCGTGCAACGCTCTCGCTTTCGCATCTGGAGTTCCCGCTTTCTTTCGCGCTTCCGCTAAAAGCTTCATTTTCTTCTTTTGTTGCTTGAAAGCTTGTTTCTTTGGCGGCAACGCCGGCGAGATTGATCGACCGATACCTTCGCCTCCGTTACTCAAATGATCGAGATTCGTGTTAGCATCGATAATATTCCTCGCATCGGCGCCATCCGCGCCTTTGCCAAATCTCCCTCCTTTTGTTAGTTTACTCCTTTTCCCTTTTGGACCTTTTTGAAACGTATCCATCAAGTCGCTGCTATTTGTTCCTTTCTTGAAGCCGGAAGCGTTGGTCTTCCCTTTCTTCTTCGCGATGTTACCACCTTGATCAGCCGCGTTTCGTTTCTTACTAGCGCTCGCTGTTTTCCCGCTCGCTCCACCACTCTTTGGTGCCTTCGTGGTATCAACATTTCCTTTCGCCGCCGCGGCTGCATTTTGCTTCGCGCGAACCGTCGCTTTATACGGCGCCGATTCAATCTCTCCTCGTCGCAAGTGTTGAAACTTGATCAGATTTCTCCATTTATCTTTCAGCTGCACTCCGGTTCTTCCCCTGGAATTTTGGAAACGTGAAGGAAGAAAGACCCGCGTTAATTTTAAATGTTGTTTTTTGAGAGAGATTTGACGCCACGCTCGATGATTCGACTTTGACGACGACGACGACCAGGTCGCCCAACCATCGAAAACTCCCACATTCGAAAACACAACAACAACAACGACAACTTTCTTCTTCTTCTTCTTCTTTTTTTTGCAAACGAGAAGAAGAAGAAGAAGACAAAGAAGAAACTTTGTTGTCGTTTGGAAAAAAATGCTCCCAATACATTTGGAGGAAATTTCATCGAAGAAGAAAGTTTTTTGTCGCCGCCCCCCTCCTCGTCGCGAATTTGCCTTGTCTGTGTCTCTCTCATCATCATCACCGCGCAAAGAACAACACGAGAAAACGAGAAAACGATAACGAAAACGACGAGTAAAGCTTAAAAGAAACGCGAAGAAAAGCAGTAGCACGTCTCTCGTCGCGATAAAATACGTATCGTGCGCACCTCAACGCTTTGAAATCAGGATCTGTTCTCATCTTCTCCCACGCGCCGATGCCGTGCTTTTGTACGGCGGCGCGTAACGCCGTCTCTTCTTCGGCTTGCCAGTACCCTCGCAACGTCCCGGTCGGAGAAAGCGAAGTCGTTGCGTTTTTCCCACCTTTTATTACCACCGCCACAGGTGGTGGTGGTGGTGATGGTGGTGTGGAGGCGGCCCCCGCTTTGTTTTCCCCCTTCTTCTCCGTCGTCATCTTTGTCGTCATTGCGGCTGTAGTAAGTTGCTTCGCCAATTTATCTTTCATTTTTCTCTTCTTTTACGCACAACAAAAGTATTACTTTTTCTCTCTCTGAGTTCCGGCACGTCTCGCGCGCGTGTGTCCGCGCGATGATATTAATTGTGTGTTAAATTGTTCCTTTTAAACGACAATCACACCACAGACACGCGCAGACACACACGCATAAACTTTGGAAGAGGCAGTTTTTTATAGTGTGTGTCTCGTCGAACGTGTGTGTTGTGTTTTTGACGAAAAAAGTACAAAAAAAAGAGAAAAAAAAATCTCCGCTTCAAAAAAAGTTCACCAAAAACACACCAAAAAAAGACACGAGAACGAATTCGTTTTTGCGTAGTATAGAGAGTATATAGAGAGATATGATGACGACGACTGCCACGCGCGCCCAGACGACGCCTTGGAAACAGCAACAACAACAACGACCACGCTTTCTCACCTCCCGAGCTTCCGTTTCTTTTTCTTCTTCTTCTTCTTCTTCCCTTCTTTCCAAAAGCTCGTCGTCGAAAGGGGGTGGACGTCAACAACCAAGAAGAGGTCATCGTCGTCGTCGAAGTCTTCCTAATGAGGACGCAAAAACTGGTCGAGGGGTGGTCGTCGCGGGACGATTCCCGGACGAGCGCACGTACATCATGATCAAGTGCGTCGTCGTTTACGTCGTCGTCGTTGTCTTTCGCCTTTCTTCTTGACTTCTTCTTGACTTCTTCTTGACTTCGTCAAACTCTTTCTTCGCAACAAAACCTCAGGAGGTTTTTTTTATCCACTTCTTCTTGTTAAAAAAAAACTGACTTCAGAACAACAACAACTCTCTTTAACGATAAATACGTATTATTATAAAACTTTAGGCCGGATGGTGTGCAAAGAGGAAAAGTTGGAGCAATCGTCGAACGCTTCGAGAATAAAGGCATGCAGTTGAAAGGTTTGAAGACGTTTCAGTGCACGCGAGCGATTGCGGAGGAGCACTATCGCGACTTGTCTTCGAAACCGTTTTTCAAAGATCTCGTCGATTATATCATTTCCGGGCCGGTCGTGTGCATGATTTGGCAAGGCCCGACTGGTACCGTAGCCGCCGCGAGAAAGATGATTGGAGAAACGAATCCTTTAGAGTCTTTGCCTGGGTCTATCCGCGGCGACTACGCCGTCGAGGTTGGCAGAAATATTATCCACGGTTCCGACTCGGTCGATTCCGCCGAGAGAGAAATCAACTTATGGTTTGCGGACGGGAACGGCGTCGTGGACTGGCAAATGACGAACAACGGTTGGATTCGCGAATAATAATAATAATATAGAACGACGACGATGACGATGACGAGAGAGAGATAAAGAGAGGAACCTTTTTAATACGGGAGGCTTAATAATTAATAATTGGTGTTTATAATATAATTATTACGCGATGATATTACTTGATGAACAACTTTCTTCGACGCATCTCGCGCGCACTCTTCTTCTTCTTCTTCCTCCTCCTCTTCTCGTCGTTCCTGTCATTTTCGATTTCATTTTCATCAGATTCCGTTTCTCGCGCGATAATACTCTTGCCATCTCTGTTGCCACATAAACTGGGTCGCCCCTAACTTCTCTCGTCGGTTGATTTCCGGTAACCCTTTCTTTCTTCGTTTCTTATTGTCCGCTTCTTCCGCCATGGCCAAGGCTAAGTCTCCGTTCATTCTAGGTCTGGCGTCTAAAAGTAATCGCGAGCCTCCCAGACATTTCATCAAAACTGCCGCGTTTAAACTAATAAACCCGAGCGTGAAGCACTCTTGCTCGCATCGCGCCGAGTTCGGGTCGCCGGAATACGACGGAGGCGTGAATTCAGACATTTTCTTTTCTTCTTCTTCTCTTAGTATAATTCTCTTCTCTTTCTTCTTCTTTTATCTCTGCGTGTGTAATTCTCTTTGTTTCTCGTTCGTTCAAAACAACTTCTTCTCTCAAAACCAGGTATCAATACGCTCGGTAATACAAGTCAACTCTTCTTCTTCTCTTACGAACGAGAAGAAGAATACTCTCGCGTTGTTGTGTTCTCTTCAACAACAACAACAACAACAACAACAACAACAACAAAAGTGTGTTGTTGTTTGGATAATTTTTTGTCGTTTTTTTTTTGTCTTTGATTTTCCTTTTTTGTTCTCTCTCTCTTTCTTTTTTCTCTCTCTTTTCTCTCTCACGCTCCCCTCCTTCTTGGACTACAATTCAATCGTCTCCTACAAACACAAACAAAAGACCTCATTTTTACACAAAAACACAAAATCATCATGGTGAAAGCACACGTGGAGTGCTCCTCGGAGCTCGTATGGCAGTGCGTGAAGAAGAACAACGCGTACGTCCGCGCGTCCGTGAACCGAACGCGCATGTCCGCGGAGAAAGGCAACGTGACCGCGAAGCACGGATTTAGCAGCTCAGGTAAAACTTAACTCGACTACTTCGTAGAGAGAATTTTTTCCTCGCGAATCGTCTTTTCTTCTTCAATTCTTCTCTTTTTTATTATTGCGATGACGACGACGAAAGAAGGAGGAGGAAGAGGAGAAAGAGAGAGAGAGAGAAAGAGAGAGAGAGAGAGAGGGTGAAGAGTCGCGAAACACTTTTTTGTTGGAGTCGTCAAAATTGATGAGAAAAAAGAGAAGGGAGAGGGGGTGACGGTGTCAATGATGTTGTGAATGCGCTCCTCCTTCCTTCCTGGAAGAGAGAGGGAGTGAGAGACAAAACGAGACCGGTTTAGGCTGTTTAAAGTCTCGGAAAAGCCCTAGAAAAATGAATTTATGGATTTCTTTGGTGCTGGTGCACGCTGGCTGAAAAGAGTTTGTCTCGAAGAGAAGAGCAAAAAAAAACAAAGAAAAGAGAAATTTTTGACTCAAACAAAACAAACAAAAAAGAAGAACCAACAAAAAAGAA
>Ga0255755_1003131_pt1 | contig 12956 bp, 7 predicted proteins | sample 011ome_18_FD_179955 | JGI IMG/M metagenome (GOLD analysis project Ga0255755, IMG submission 179955) | Coastal salt marsh microbial communities from the Groves Creek Marsh, Skidaway Island, Georgia - 011501BT metaG (version 2) | ecosystem: Environmental > Aquatic > Marine > Intertidal zone > Salt...
ATGAATTCTTCCCAGTTGTCGTAATCTCCTTCCTCTTCCTCAGAAGAGGAAGAGTATAACTCTCCATCTTCGTACGACCAACCGAGTGGTAGAGGACAGTCGTTGTCGAGGAGGTATTGTACACACCCGGTGTGGTTGTTCTCGTGCGCTCTTCGTACCGCCTGAGAGTTCCACAGCCATTTGGCGGTTTCGTGTAAGTACTTCAAACAGTCCAAGTGACCTTCTCTGGCTGCATACGCACACGCATCTTCGTCAAATTTATCATACTTACGCTCAACAAGATATTCGAGTATGTGGAGATGACCATTATCAGCCGCCCAAGCGGCTGTTCTCCTATCCCAAGGCGCTTTGACTTCTTCGCGTAAGTATTTGAGTACCTCGAGATGACCGTTGAAGGCAGCAAATGCACACGCAACCGTATTGATAGGACACCCATTTGCCACGCAATACTTGACCATTTCCAGATTACCTTGTTCTGCGGCCGCATTAATCGTCCTTTCATTCCACTTACACTTTTTCTCCTCTCGCGCCCACTTGAGCAACTCGAGTTTATTCGTTTCAGCAACTTTGTGGGAGAAAGAACTTTCGTCCCAGCTCCTCGACCAAAACGATTTATGCTCCCAAGCAAACTCCAAAGTCGATATCGACGACATCTCTTGAACTTTAAACTTCTTCTTCAAATCACCCGCGCGAGACGATCTCTTAATCAACTTTCTCGTCTCCGTATTCACTCCGTACAAGAATTTCACATCCGTCGAATTCAATCTCGGAAGAATATGTTGGAAACAAATATCATCGTCATTCACGATCAAATCCCACACATCTCTCTCCCCCGTTCGTCTTTTCTGCGCTCTCGTTGTTATCACTCCAGAAGACATGACGTTTGTCTCGCGACACCAACTTCTCCTCTTCTTTTTCTTCTTCCTTCTCGAAAGTCTTTTCAATTAAATGTGTTATAACGATTTGTTTTTCGTCAAAGAAGAAAAAATGGCGTTTTTGATATATTAATAGACGACATTATGAACACACCAACCTTTTGAAAGGCGATGATGATGATAATGATGATACATGATGTTTTTATTGTTTACGTTATTACATATACTTTATTTCCTTCTTCTTCTTTGGGTCGTCGAAGCGAACGACGCAATCGAACATTTCGCCTCGACACAAGCGCTCGGCTAAGCGAGCGTTTTTAATCATGGCTAATTTGAGCGAGTCGCAAACGAATTCGGCGTTGTAATTCGTGTGCACGGCTCGACCCATACCTTCGAGGACGACGAGGTCGACGTTTTCGGAAGCTTCGATGAGTTCGCGACTGGCGCGGCGAAGGTCGATGCAAGGACCGCCGTTACCAGAGGAAACGACGGAGAGTTTTGCCGTCGCGCGTTCTTCTTCTCTCGGCGCTTCTTCTTTTTCATCTTCGTCAAAGTATAACGCGGATTTGAGTATGCCACCGCACGTTTCCGCGGCGCGATCAAGCAAGGAGGACAATTCGTCCGCGGTGACGTCGTTGAGCGCGGGTAAGGCGTTCGCGACGAGAACGACTTCCGTGCCTCGTCGTAAGAGTTCGACGACAAACGGAAGGACGCCGAGGACGATATCCGCGCCGCTGTTGTCGACAAAGATGTGCGCTTTCTTGTAGCCGTCGTTTGAGGATAACTTCTTTGCAAACTCTTCGAAACCGTCAATTTTCCATGACAACCGCGTCGCGTTTTTTCTCGCCGCTTTGTAAATGTCGAGGATGGTGCCGTTGTTGTACAAATCTACGCACGCTTGCGACCCCCAATCGAAGACGTTTCCGGCGAGTACGCCTTCGACAATTTGAATCAAGCGTTGACTTTCATCTTCCATTTGCTCGAGCTCTTCGAGGAGTTCGGGTAAAACGACTAAAGCGGCATCGTTTTCCCGTTGTTTTACGTCCGCGTAAGCGTCGGCAAAACCGCAGTCTCGTAAACACTCTTCTCTCGCTTCGAACAAAGAGGAAAGAGAGATTTTGCCGCATCCAAACGGGTCTTTGAGCAACCGGTCGAGCAACGAATCGTACGCGTTTCGAAACTGTTCCGCGCGTTCCGAGGGCGTTTTCTTGCGGTAGTTGTTGTTGGACTCGAAATCGTACGCGTCGTAGTTCACGAACGCGTGGTGCTCGTCCAACGAAGCGCGCGCGCTCGATTTTTCGTGCTCTTCTTCGTCGTGGTTTTCGAGTTCTGAATCTCTCGCGCGTTCCGCGACGCCCGCGGTGAGCGATTTCAACACCATCAGCCAGTACTCGCGATCTTCGGCGCTGATTGTCGTTTTTGCTTGCAAATCAAACGTATCCGGCACGTACGATTCCGGGTTTTGTAACAACGGGTACGGTTCTAACAACGGCGCGTAGTGCAAAACGCCAACGTCAAAGTCGTTCGGCGGCGCGCGCACGCCCAAGTGGCTCGATAAATTCGAATATCCACGTCGATGTCGACTTTGATGCGAGAAACTATTGTGTCTCGGCGCGGGTTGTTCTCTCGCTAAACCTGAAAGTGAATCTCTCGGCGCGCCGCCGCCGTCTAAAGAGTACGCGCGTGCGTTAGAGTCAGCGCCGCTACCATCCGTTTCTATGTGTAAAGCAGCCGTTGCAACGGCTAAAACGTTCTCGCCCGACGACGTGTAACTGTTCGATCTTCGTAGACTCGACAGTGGCGGCGATGACGATTTACCTCCTCCACTCTTACCGTTGTTGTTCTCTTCGCTCGCGGCTTTCGTGGAGTACTTGATAAACTTCTCGATCCACGATCCTCTCGTTTCCGCCGCCCCGAGCTTTTCTTTTGCCGTCGTGTCGCTCAAAAACGCTCCGAGCGCGCCTAAAAAACCTTCGTGCCTTAAAAACATCGCTTTCGTTTCGCCTTTACTCCAAAAGTTCACCGCGAAAGAAATCGTATTCATCGTGTACGCGTGGCCACGAATAAAGTACCCGCCAAAAAATATTCTCTGCAAACCGTGCGCTTTAGCGTTCATCGTCGCCAAATGCGCGATGTTATACGAAATCATTCTGAGCAAAGATAAAGTAATATCCGCTTTGCTATAATCGCTCAAATCACCTTCCTCCATGACGACTCTACCAAACGAACTCGCGATAACGTCGGAGGATAGACCAACTTTAGCGTAATCTCGACCGTAGATATCCCCGACGAGCATATCCACTCGCGCAGAATCCGCGTTTTGCGAACACTTTAACATCTCGTCGTAATCTCTCATCCCGGTTAACAAACGACACAAACCCCAAAAGGTCCCACCGCCAATGTTCGACCCGGATATCCGTTCGTGTCCAGTCTCGGTGACTTTAATAATCGACACCCCAGAGCCGATATTCACGAGCAAATACGGGAACAAATTGTTGCTACTACTATTACTACTACTAGCGCTATAACTATGACTTTCCAAGCCGCCGCCGCCGATGCCACCACCACCACTAATACTACCACTAATACTACCACTCGCACCACCTGTCGTCGTCGCCGTCGAGTTAAAATTGTTGACGTTAAAATTCGTATCCACAAACGTCTTCGTATCGTTCTCAAACGTAAACGCCTCGTCCCGAATCGTCTTCAACAAAAAATTCGCCCCTCTCACCGCACACGCCATCTCGTCCTCCTTTTGCAACTCGATCCCGAGCGCGTCTCGAAACGTCCGCTGATGCTTGAACGACCCGCCACCAGTCGCTTTGATTTCCGATTTGTGTTGCCCGAAGCCGCCGCTGTAGTGTAACTTCTTCCGCTCGATGAAATCCAAACACTCCTTTAAACTGGACGACGGGAATCGGCGGAAGTGTAATCGGCCTCCGAGCGTCGCCGTCGTCGTTTTAGAGGACGCTTCTTTCGTCTGTTGCTGACTTCCATCCTCTCCATTCATCGCGTTGGTATCGCTGTTCGCGCTAAAATACACCAGCTTAATCAAACTCCCGCCTAAATCCAACGCGAAATGTTTCACCGCGTCCCCTCGCTGTCGAGGGAGCGATATCGACGGTGCCGCTTGTTGTTGTTGCTGTTGTCCAACGTTTGTAGTATTCGCGGTCGTCGTCGCATTCTGAGTCGTAGAAGCAGCGTTATTCGTCACGCGAGTCGTCGAAGGCTTTAATGCCGACGACGACGGAGGACGTTTTTCCCCATCGGTATGCGCCGGAGAGGACGACGATTCAGACGCTTTCGTCGCGTGTTTCTCAGTCGTGGCAGTAGTATTCAAAGATTTCCGAGTTTTGTCGATGGCGGCGCCGTCGAAATCGAGCAACGTCGCCCCGGACGGCGAGCGGCGCATTTCTTTTCTTTACTAAAAAGTCGTCGTCAGAGGCGTCGTTGTGCGGAGGAAAAGGAGTTTAAAATGTGAGATTTTAAGAATACTTCTATAATACACTTCTACGGTAATATTTTTCTACGGTCCTCTCTCTTCGTCGAACACGTTGGCTAAGTTTTCGATGAATCTAGATTGGTGGAGCATGCTGTACCCACCTATGGTGACTTTAATATTGTTGGATTCTTTGCTCGCGTTGAACTTGGCGACGGCGCGAGCTTCGGCGTACGTGGCGCCGCCGACGATGAAGACGATGATTTCCGCTGGTTTTTTCGAGCACTCCGGGGTAAAACCATCCCACGTTGGCGAGTACTCCGAAGCTGGGAGTTTACCGTTGACGCACTGAGCGACTAACGAGCGTACCAACGGAACGTGTCGAGTGTACACATTCTCGGCTCCTTTTAAAGCGGAAACCGAGGTGCGCATTCGCGCGGCGATCGTTTTCGTTCCAAACAAGTCGCTCGTGCGCGCGTTCTCACCGCCTCGCCGGAGCATACAATCTAAAGCGTCTATTCGTTTTCCACCGACGTGATTAGAAAGAACGCGGATGAGATGTTGACATATTTGTGGCGCTTCGGTTTCGCGTCTCAGGCAGTACAGCGCGACCAATCGCACTTTCTCGGACTCTCCGAAGGACGGGTCGTTGACAATCTCTTCGACTTGTTTCTCTAATCCGTTGACCGAGGTTCCCGCGCACGCGAGCTCTTGTTCGATTTCCGACACTTTCATCAACTGCCTATCGTTTATGACTTTCGACAACGTGTGCACTAATTGCACGTGTTTCGCAACCGTGGCAGATTTTTGGCGAAACTCCGGGAAGCGCTCGACGAATTTCGCGACGTCGTCGACCGAAGCCGTGGATTTACTCGCGGTCGTTTTCGATCTTTCGTTCGCAAAATCGTCCACATATTTCTTCACCGCCGCGCCGACGTCGCCGTAATCGTCGTACTTGTGATCTCTAAAAAAAACATCTTCTCTGGAAGAGAGAATAAACTCCTCCGGCTTCTTGCTTAATTTTTGCGCGTCCGGCGCTCTCACTCTGTTCGAACTCGAAATACCGAATATCTCATGCACCATGGCTTGGTACGTCCACTGTGTTAGCAAAGGCGTCACGCAATCGTCGAATCGGTCAACAATCAGCACGTGGCAATACCCTTCGTCGTTACGCCTTCCGAAATCGAACAATCCCGGTTCTCTTTCCGAGGCGACGCGTTGCGCGTCCTCGGCGATTCGTCTCGCAATGTTCGACTTCGCAGAATATCGAAACATTGGAGGTCGTTTCAACGCTAAACATACACTCGTTACACCTTCTACGCACCTATCAATCAACGGCGTCCCATTCCTCACCCCCCAACTCGGGTCACACATCAAAGCGTACTCGTAGTTGGTTCTTTGAAAACTACTATTATTATTCCCGACTCTCTTCCGCATCCCGCCGTTCGGATCGAACGCTCGCATCGCGTCCTCTTTAAAACAATCTCTCGAGTCGATGACGAAAGCGCACTCGTCCATCGCAATCACGTCGCAAAAAATCTCTTGAATCTGCTTCACTTTGTTTCCTCCTCCTCTCGCGTCCGCTTTCGCAATCGCGCGAAGTTTGCGCTCGTCGATCGCGTTGGTAAAAAACACGTGAAACTCCCCGTACGACGACGAAGTCGACGTACCGTTACCACCACCGCGTAGTCTCTCGCACAGCGCGTTCACGTTCTCGTTCGTCGGTCGTAAAATGCACACCGCTTTCACGAACCGCAAACTTTCCTCCTCTCTTGAAGGCACCACCACCACCTTCTCGAGACTTTTACTTTTACTTTTATTGCTCGTCATCATCAAAGGCTCCACCGCGAAGACTTCGCGTTTTAAAATATCCGTCTGGTTCATCCCGTTGCTCGTCATCGCCAGCGCGAAGTCGTCCACCAGTAACGATTTCATTCCCGGGCCTGTTTCTTTCAGCGCTTTCTTGATGTAATTGGTAAAGATGTTCGAGACGAGATTTCCGTCGGATTCCGTCGATATCGTCGCACTGTTTTGATGACGATGATGCGCGTGAGTGAAAGATGAGGGGTGGTGGTGGTCCATTCTTGTTGCGAGCGAGACGTTCTCTCGGAGAGCACGAACAGAGAAGCAAAAGTCGAATGGTACTAAAAGAGACTCTCAGTATAGAAGCGCTTCAGAATGAAGTGTCTTTGGGGAAATTCAAAATCACAAATTCTTCATTTCATTTCAATCGCTCGAGGACGAGACGATGTGCGCGCAGACCTCCTGAGCGATGATTGGAAAACAACGACGCGATGTCGAGAACGGTGGTTCGTTGATGAGGAAGGGAAGTAAGAGGAAGAAAAAAGGGCTCTTTATCCTCCGCAGAAAAGGCGCAAAGTTGTGCATCGGGTTCGTCCTCCTCTACTCGCTTTGGGTGATTGGAGTGTACTCGAGGATGAAGATAAACAACGATGCAAGAATAAAGGACGAAGTGAAAATGATGAAAAGCACGAACGCGAAGAAGAAGTTCATAAAGAACGAGTTACCGTCCTTCGAGGAGTTATTCGGAAAGGATGACGATGATGCAGACGTGAACGTGCTTGGATTCGGCACATTTTCGAGAATAGAGAGGAAAGCTTTAACGTACGAGCGAAGACGGATATACAACAGCGAAACGAAAGTCATGCGACAAGACGAGATGAAAACGAGAAATACGAACACGGGGAAGTGGAAGATGTTATCGAAACCGAGAGAGTTGAACTCGACGGAAATGAGAGGATACGTAAATCACATCGAGAGCGAAGAGGCGAGGGCGAAATCGGTGTTGAAAACGCTCCAAGCGATGAAATGCGAGAGCGAGAGAGAGTGCGAGAAAGTCGTCGAGGAGTTGGTGATGAAAACCATAGATGGGTTTAAAAAGAGCGAGAAGTTGTTCGTAGATCACGAGGTTGTTTCGTCGATTAATTTGAGCAACAGAGCGTTCGGGAGTCGGAACGCGGAGAAGGCGATTTTAACGTTAAGCGGCGGGGACAGAGAGCAATTGAAGATGTTAGGCCTCGACGAGGAGAAGATGGATAAGTTCCGAGGAAAAGGACGAAAAAGAGACGTTGGTGGTAAGAGGACGAAGGAGTGCGCGGTAGTCGGAAACGGGCCAATCAGTGGAAAGGATAGAAGAGAGGGAGAAGAGGACGTCGAGGATGTTGAGGAGGAGGATAACAACAACAACAATTACGATATCAACAACATCGGACAAACAATCGACTCGCACGATGTCGTCTTTAGGGTGAACCAAGGACCAGTGGGCGGTCGATACGAAGAGAAAGTTGGTGCAAAAACTGATTTTCGCGTGTTGAACAACGCGTGGGCGGAGAAATACGGTCAAGAAAGCGCGCTCGGGGAGAAACTGAGAGAGGCGGTGGAGACGGATGAAACGGTCATCTCGACGAGAGCAAGCGCGGAGAGGTTTTATGCACTCGCCAAACAGTTCCGCCGCCATAAACGTGGCGTTGAATTACATCCGCCTTGGATGGCGAGCGATAGAGTCCAATCCGACGTCCGAAAGCTTCTCGAAAAGGTTAGAGCGGTGAAGACTCGAATCATCGTCATGCGCGAAAACGAATCGCCGGAGGAAGTAGAGAGAGAACACGAGGACAAAAAGCACGTCATCATGCACGGAGGAACGACGCCAAGTACGGGGATATTAGCTATCTTCCTCGCGCTCGCCTCTGGATGCGATATCGTCGACCCGTACGGATTCAGTTTCGGACGAGGTGGACGGTTTTCGGGCGGTAACAGCATGAAGACGTACCATTACTTCGCGGACAAGGAGAGTTTCCACAACCCGACCCATTCGTACGCTTTAGAAGGCGAAATACTTAGAGTAGTCAAGCGCTTAGGATTCTAATAATTACTAAAACTAAAACTAAAACTAAAACTAAATATAATAACTAAATTCGTTTCCGCATGATCACGTAGTGCGCATCCACCGGCGCGTGATCGGTTTCCTCGTACCCAATCTTCGCGTAAAAGCTCCTCGCAGCTTGGTTCGTTTTCAACACCGTCAACGCCGCGTGTTTCAATCCTAAAGCGCATCCTATCTTTTCGCACGCTCGCATCAACACCCTTCCTAACCCGGACCGTTTCATCGTTTGCTCCACCTGTAACTCGTATATGTACACCGACGCGACATCGTCGTCGTCCACCTCGAATCGATAGTGCGCGAACGCCACCGGTTTTTCTTCGTCTTCGTCTTCGTCGTCCGTCGTATTCAAAGCCACTTTTGCCTCCTCCTTTTCCTCCTCCCTCTTCTTCTTCTGAGTAAAAACCAAAACAAACTTCGCGTTTTGATCGCTCAACTCTCTCCGTTTCTCCAACGAGTTCCATCCCCACGTCTGTTCGTACATCTCTCGCATGTTCGTTTCCGTCAGCGCGTACATCCAATCTCTGACGTTCTCGTTGTTTTCGATTTCCAAATGTGACGCGTAGCATCTTAATAAACATTTACCAGCATCATCATCATCATTCGTTTTAGCAGTTTTCTCCAACCACGATTTCGGCACCGCGTTTGCCACTCTCGTTTTCTTCTCCTCCTCGTCTCCTTTCGACGACAAAGACATCATCTTTACTCGCGTCTCTCTGTGTCGAGACGTGTCTAAATGTCTCCCGAGAACACAAAAATTCTGTTTAGGGTATTAAAACCTAATCGACACACACGAATCTCTCAAAAAGCGTATCAACGACTTCTCTCCTCTGAGCGGAAAAAGAAAATAATCTCCTCCTTCTCTGCGCGCTAAAAGAAACGTCATAAACACACACACTTTAACGCGCGTAAAGAGAAACGTATATTTTAAAAATGTTTTCGCTTGTACAAACGGTACGATATTATCAGTCTCGTTTTATTTTCTTGTTCGCGTGAAGGAGCTTTGGCGTGGATTTCGTATCTCTCATTTTACAACACGCGAGACATTTTCTCTCTCTCAAAGAGAGAGAAATGCGTTCGCTTTCGTTCGAGCGAGACGATGATTTGATGGGAAAAGAAATTTGAAGAAGAGCGTTCAAAGAGAGAGACGTTCGCGACGAAATCGTTCTCTCCGAAACAACGCGCTCGTCTCTCTCTCGTCCCTCTCCCTCGAGCTTTGAAACCTTTCAAAGAGGAGAGAAAGAGAGAGAGATCGATGCGCGTGTCGTCGCGAGAGGCGAGATTTTGATCGCACAGAAGGGGTTCAAAATTGCCCCCGAAAGATCAGCATCATCTCGCGCGCGCACTCGTTGCGCTCTCTTTCTCTCTCTCTCTCTTCATCATCTCCTTCATTTCACCGCCTTCATCTCGTCGTTCGCATCGGATTCTGAAGTAGTATGCTTTCGCGCTCGCTTTTCGCGGACGATTCACTCACCGTATTCTTAAATATTCTCTCTCACATATCTCTTATAAAACAGACTTTGAAAGTTTCCCCGACGAGCACCTTGAAGGCGGAAAAATCCACCAAGAAAACCTCCGCGAAGGCTATTTCTTGCGACGCTTCGGACGCGGCGAAGAAATCCGCCGCGTTAGTCGCGGCGGCAATCGTCGCGGCTTCAATCCCGGTCGACGCTGCGTTCGCTCGAGACGTGCAACCGTACGCGGGCTTGACGCCGTGCAAGAAAAATGCCGCCTTCAAGAAGAACAACAAGAAGGAAGTCAAAGGTCTCGAAAAGCGCATGAAGAAGTACGATCCGGAATCCGCGCCGGCGTTGGCGTTGCAAGCGACCATCGACAAGACTAACCAACGCTTTAAGAACTACGGCGAAGCTGGTTTATTGTGCGGCGCGGACGGGTTACCGCACTTGATCGTCGACGGGAACTTGGAACACTTGGGTGAGTTTGCCATCCCGGGTATCGGCTTTTTGTACACCGCCGGGTGGATCGGCTACGCCGGGAGATCGTACGTCATGAAGAACAAGTTGACGGCGAAGCCGACCAACGGAGAAATCATCATCGACGTCCCGATGGCTTTGGATTGCATGTGGCAAGCGGGCGCCTGGCCGTTGTTGGCTGGTCTTGAATTGAAGAAGGGTGAGTTGACCGCGCCGGAGTCGGAAATCACCGTCTCCCCGAGATAAATTATACAATAATTTTCTTCGAGACGCTATGGATGACGAGAAAGCGTAGTATTTAAAAAGAAGAAGAAAAAGAAGAAAAAACAAACACATAAGAGAGAGAGAGAGAGAGAGAGAGAGCGTTTACTGCCGCAACGAATAATGGGAGTATTTAGGAGAATAGTTTTAATGTCGAAACAAGTTTGTATCGCGCACGTATATTATAATAAATCCTCGAAAATGGGATAACCTTTTCCCTTTAAAAAGACTTCAATGCCTCCTCATTCATTTTCTTTTACTCTTACTATTAAACTCAAAACAGTTTTCATCAAAAGCTCACATAGTGTTGTTGCTGTTGTTGCGAGTGTTTGAATAATGTCGTCGTTTTCTTCCTCCTCTGTTCAATCATCGTCGGCGTTTACGAGAGGGAGAACGACGAGACGAGAACGACGAAGAATCGCGTCAAAATCATCATTTCTCTTCTTGTTGTTCTTCTTCTCGTCGCTGCTTTTCTTGTCCTCGTTTTCGCTCGTCGAGGCGAAGAAGAAGAAAAAGAGCAGCAGGATGAGTGAGGACGATGGTTTCGATGATGGCGCGGGAGGAGGTTTAGGAGGAGAAGAGACCGCGATGGATGCATCAAATTTGTTCGCTTCGGTCTCGAATCAAGGCTTGCTCTCGCGAAGCTCCGGGAAAGCGGACGATTACACGGAAGTCGGGGAGACGCCGGAAAACGTGTTAACCGCGGAGGATGAGTTTTTAATGCAAGACGACGGGACGAACGGGGATTCACCGAAAACGGCGGCGATATTAGCGGGGGATTTGAGCATGGATATAGGGACGGCTGGGAGCATCGGCGGAATACCGGAGGATATTAAGAAAGAAAACGAAGAGGAAGAAGAGGAGAGAATAGAGGAGATGTTCGACGAGGAGTACGACGGAAGTCATCGAATGCACGTTCACGGACACGCGGGGGCGTTTTTGATTGCATTGGTGGTGTGCGCAGCCTTTGTGAATTGGGCGTTCGGTTCGTTTTTTGTCGTCAAGACGAACAAAGACGGATGGTCGAACTTACCGAGCTTGGAGTTATCGCGAGACGCGAAGGTTTTGTTTAATAGCGTTGATAAGTACGATAAGGTTTAAGAGTTGTTTTTGGGGGGTTCACATGTTATATAATATGATGGTGCGAGTCGCGTGATTTTATCTATCTACGATACATATCTATGTGCTATATAAAATACAATTCTTCTATGTGCTACTAAAATTTGATAAGTTAAGAAGCGTTCGCCGTCGTCGCTATAGATTGATCGATTTCTTCAAACTCTGATTTCTCGTCGTTATTCATCGCGTTGAGTATTAAAATCCAAGAGAACCCGAGAAAGGCGAGCACACCAACGACCCTCTTTTGCCAAACGGGTAACGCGGAGAAGTTTGATATCGCCGTCGCGAATATCCCGGCTGCTCCGCCAGTTTCTTTGCTATTCTTGGCGGTCGCTTTCGCAATCGCCGCGCTCGCGGTTTCTAAGCGTTTAATCGCCAAGTCCACGGTACTCAGCACGTTCTTCTCGATTGCTTTCTCCAAATCCTCCTCCTCTTTTGCTCTTCTTACATCATCATCTAATAAAAACACGACGCCCTTCTCTTTTCCGCTTTTACGAACACCGCCCTTCTCGTCGTCGTTCATCTCGAAAGCGCGCAACGACCGCTCCGCGTTCAAATCCTCCTCGTCCATTTTCCCTCCACTCATCATCATCGAATTCTCTATCCCGAATTTTCGTATCCATTCCACTCTGTTTTCCTTCTCTTCGTTTACTTCTTTCCCGCGTATCGTGTTCGTCTCGATGGCGTCTTCGTCGCCGTCCACGAACAAATCCAACTCTCTCAAGATATTTTCCTCTCTCGTTTTCCTCTGATTTGAAACGACGGTGTTTCTCACCGCCGAATCGACGTATTCCGCGACCTCGTGGATTCGAGAAGAGAGGAGGGAGAACGCAGTAGTACCGTAATCGTCGTCGTTATTATTATTCCCGCTTTGTTTCTTCTTCTTCTTCTTCTTCATCGTCGTCATCCTCCGCGCTATGCTCACCCTGTTCTGTTCCAGAGTTTCCAAACGGGATTCCAATTCACCGTTTCTTAAAGAAGAAGAAGAAGAAGACGTTTCCTCCAAAAACGCAATCTCCTCGAGCAGACGATCCACGTCTCCTCTGAGAAGCTCTTCCTCTTCCTCGATATCGATATCGTCGTCGTCGTCTTCTTCGTTCGTCGTCATCTCGAGAGCGGCTTTTTTCTGAGAGGAAAGAGATTTTCAAAGAAATGGAGCGCAGGAAATTAGGGTTGTAAACCCTAAACAAAACTTGTAGAGAAAAACAGGAGGAAAATTCACTCAAGCAGTCACTCACGAAACGACCACCATCTTTACCACCGCCGGACGAGATGAGCGCTCGAAAGGTAACGCGCTCTCTCAAAAGAGAGACGACGACAGACGCACTCTCTCGTTTTCTCTCTATTTTTTCTTTTTTGATCTTCTTCTTCGAGAAGAGAGAGAGAGAGAGAGAATGGAAAATCTCAATTCTCTTTCTGTTGGTGTT
>Ga0255755_1003136_pt1 | contig 12941 bp, 13 predicted proteins | sample 011ome_18_FD_179955 | JGI IMG/M metagenome (GOLD analysis project Ga0255755, IMG submission 179955) | Coastal salt marsh microbial communities from the Groves Creek Marsh, Skidaway Island, Georgia - 011501BT metaG (version 2) | ecosystem: Environmental > Aquatic > Marine > Intertidal zone > Salt...
TTGCTTTGTTTACCTTTTTTATTACCACTTTGTCTTTTAGGCATAATTAGTTTTTATAACTTTCTTTTTTTTCATCATCGTCTCTTTTAGCAAAGTAATTAGCTTCAAGATCAAATTTTTTAACTCTTACAGTCAAGTATCTTAATAATTTCTTATCTATAGCTTCATTTTTTTCTAACTCATCAATCACATTACCTTTACCTTTAATTTTAAAGTGTATGTAACTACCTTTTTTATTTTTTTTAATTAGGTATGATAAGTTTAGTAAACCCCAATTTTCAGTTTTAACAATCTCACCTTCATTTTTTTCAACAATTTTAGAATATTTTTCAGTTAATTGCTTAATTTCACTTGGTGAAGTGTCTTGTCTAGCTATAATAGTGTGTTCGTATAAATTCATTTAAGTTCTTTAATAAAAAGTGAGGATATACTATTATAAATGTTCAATTACAATAGTTAAAAAGGCAAAATTAATAGTTTTTTTTATATGTTTTCAGTAATTTTTCCAGGTCAAGGTTCACAAATGGTTGGAATGGGAAAGGAATTCTATGACAAGTTTGATCTTGTTAAAAATCTATTTAAAGAAGCTGATGATATACTAAATTTTTCAATATCTAAGCTTATATTAGAAGGTCCGAAAGAGGAGCTAGATTTAACGGCAAATACACAGCCAGCAATATTTTTAATCAGCTATTCAATTTTTAATGTAATTAAAAAAGAATTTAATATTGATTTGGGTAAAGCAAAATATTTTGCAGGTCATTCATTAGGTGAATACTCTGCCTTATCTTGTGCTGGTTATCTAAATTTTTCAGATACTATAAAAATTTTGAGAATTAGAGGAGACGCAATGCAAAATTCGGTACCCAAAGGAGAAGGTGGTATGGTTGCGGTATTAGGTTCTAAAGTTGAAATAATTGAAAAAATTTTAAAAGATAATGAGCAAAATTTAACTGCTCAAATTGCAAATGATAATTCTGAAGGTCAGATCGTGTTAAGTGGTAAAACAGAAGATTTGGATAAATTAATTTTAATTTTAAAAGAAAATTCAATTAAAAATATTAAGCTACCAGTAAGTGCACCTTTTCACTGTAATTTAATGAATAAAGCAACAAATATAATGAACGACGAATTAAATAAGTTAAAATTTAATGAAGGAGAAAATAAATTAATCTCAAATGTTACCGCTAATGAAATATTGAATACTATTGAGCTTAAGGAATTGTTGGTAAAACAAATCGAAAATAGAGTTAGATGGAGAGAAAGTGTGATTAATATGATTAATAGTGACGTAAATCATTTTATTGAAATAGGCCCAGGTAAAGTTTTATCAGGATTGGTCAAAAGAATTAGCAAAGAGGTAAAAATAGATACTATTAATAATCAGGGAGATATCGAAGGTTTAAAAATATGAGTAATTTAAAAAAAAAGAATATCATTGTTACAGGTGCATCAGGTGGAATAGGTAACGCGATAATTAAAAAACTAAGTGAAGAAGGTGCAAATATATTAGCTTCAGGAACTAAAATTGAAAAACTAGAAGAGCTTAAAAAAAATTATGAAGGTTTAAAAATATTAAAATTTGATATTTCTCAAAGTGATAAAATCGAGGAATTTATTGAAAATGCTACAAGTGAATTAGGTGGTAGTTTAGATGGTATAGTAAACAATGCAGGCATAACCCAAGATAATCTTGCAATTAGAATGAGTTTGGATGAATGGCAAAGAGTTATTAATATTAATTTAACCTCAACATTTTTAATGAGTAAATTTGCTATTAAAAAAATGCTTAAAAACAAATCTGGAAAAATTGTAAATATTACTTCTGTAGTTGGTCACACAGGAAATTTAGGACAGGCCAATTATACAGCTTCCAAAGCTGGAATAGTTGCTATGTCAAAAAGTCTTGCAATAGAATATGCTAAGAAAAACATTAATATAAATTGTATTTCGCCAGGATTTATTCAAACAGCAATGACAGATAAAATTGATGATAAATTTAAAGAAGTTATTATCTCAAAAATACCATCAGCTCGTCTTGGTGAGCCAGATGATATTGCAAATGCTGTATTATTTTTAAGCTCAGATCAGTCTAATTATATTAATGGTGAAACATTGCATGTTAACGGGGGCATGTATATGGCTTGACAAAATGGCTTTTTAAACTATTAAGAATTTATAACTAAAAAGGATCAATATGTCAGAAGACGTTTCAAGCAAAGTAAAAAAAATTGTAGCTGATCACTTAGGTATCGACGAAGCAAAAGTAACAGAAGAGTCTAGTTTTATAGATGATTTGGGTGCTGACAGCTTAGATACAGTAGAATTGGTGATGGCTTTTGAAGAAGAATTTGGATCTGAAATTTCAGATAGTGAAGCTGAGAAAATTTTAACTGTTGGAGATGCAGTTAAGTTTATCGAAGGAAAAGCGAACTAATATTTTAAATGCCCTCAGAAAATGATGGCGTAATGATTGTTTTATCCTCTCCTTCAGGAGCGGGTAAAACCACATTAGTTAAAATGTTATCCAAAATGGATAACTTTGAAATTTCCATTTCACACACAACCCGCCAACCAAGGCTTAATGAAGAGGATAATAAAGATTATTATTTTGTACATGAGGATGAGTTCAAAAGATTAATCAAAAATCAAGAGTTCCTTGAATATGCAAAAGTATTTAATAATTTTTATGGAACTACTAGAACACCTGTTATTGATAGATTAAATAAAGGTAAAAATGTTCTGTTTGATATTGATTGGCAAGGTGCAGATCAGATTAAAAATAAAAAGTTAGATTACAAGCTAATAACTTTTTTTATTTTACCTCCAAGTAAAGAAGTTTTGTTTGAGAGATTATCCAATAGAGATATGAAAGATAAATTAATTGCTGAAGAAAGAATGAAGCAATTTGGAAGAGATGTTCTGCATTGGATCAATTATGATTATGTAGTGATTAATGATGAATTAGAAAATTGTTACTTTAAAATTAGTAATTTAATTAATGCTGAAATTTCAAATGGATCTAAAGATTATGATATAGAATATATAAGAAATCATGTTGAAAAACTAACTTCTTAGTTTTTCATACTCAATTGTTAATTTATAATAAGTATCAAAGTCTAAGTTTTGAGGTCTTAAATTTAAATCTATATTTAATTTATTAAGCAAATCATTATTTCCATTAAAAATTTGATTAAATGGTTTTTTTAACATTTTTCTTCTGTGACTAAAAAATATTCTTGTAACTTTTTCTAAATTTAATGGATTTTTTATTTCAGCAAAATTTTTTTTAGGAGTAAAATGTATTAAAGTACTTTGTATTTTGGGTTTTGGAGAAAAGCTTTCAGGCGAAATATCACAAATTTTATTGATATTAAGTCTCCAATTGGCTAAAATTGATAATCTTCCATAAGTAGAGGTGTTATATAGTGCTATAATTCTATCTGCTACCTCTTTTTGAAACATTAAAATTAAGTCAGAAAACCAATAATCATTTTTAAGATTAGTTATCCATCTACTTAATATTTCTGTTGAAATATTGTAGGGCAAGTTTCCAAACACTACAATTTTTTTTTTTGATAGCTGACTTTCGTCAAATTGAAGAATATCTTGGTTGAATATTTCAACTCTTTCATCAATTATTTCCTTTAAAGACTCTGATAAAAAAGTATCTTTTTCAACAAGATACAATTTTTTTGGATTATTTTTTAAAATTTCTTTAGTTAAATTACCTGTTCCAGGACCTACTTCTAAAATTTCATTATTAGCAATTGATACGGTCTTAATTATTCTATCAATTATATTTTTATCAATTAAAAAATTTTGACCCAAACTTTTTTTTGCTTTAACCACTTAAAAATCTAAAAATTGTAAACATCTATATAAACTAAGTGGATTAGATGTGTTTTTACCAAGCATTTGTTCATTTGGACCATGGTCTGGGGACACTCTGATAAATGGAAGGCCTACTGTTACATTGATTGCATCATACTCAAATAATGTTTTAACAGGAGTTAAGACTTGATCATGGTACATGCCAACAATAACATCAAATTTATTTCTATTATTTTTTAAAAAAATAGTATCTGCTGGATAAGGACCTGAAACATGATAATTTTTTTTTTGTAAAAATTTAACACTGGGTTTGATTACTTTTTCATCTTCATTATATATATCTATGCTCTCACAATGTGGGTTAAGACCGGTAATAGCAATTTTGGGTTTTTTATTAAAACGTTTTCTCCAAAAATAACTAATTGTTTGTATATTGTTTATAATTTTTGATTTAGTAATTTTTTTTGAAACATATTTTAGAGGAAGATGAGTAGTTAGAGGTGATACAGAAAGTAGTTTATTATGAATTATCATCGAAACATTTTTTGATTTAGTTTTTTTTGCTAAATATTCAGTAATTCCAATATAATTTTTATTTAAAAAATTTTTTTTTGAAATAGGCCCATTAATAAACTTGTTACTAATTTTTTTTTTTAAAATTTCTAATGCCACCTTGAAACATTTAGTTAAATATTCGTTGGAGTTGTTTGTAATTTTTTCAAATAATTTATCCTGATCGTACTTAATATCAATTAAATTAAGTTTTTTTAATTTATTAATTTTAATTTTTTTTTTAGAATAATCTATTTCTTGAAATTTTAATCGAGATTTAAAAAATTTAATTTGCTTTTGTAATAATTTTTTTGAACAAATTAAAATAATAGGGCTTTTAATATTTTTTTTTATTATTGTTTTTATAAAAATTTCAAAAAATATACTGTTTGGTTCTCCTGCAACAATTATAATTGGTTTATAATTCATTTATCTTAATATTTTTTTTAATTTTTCTAAAATACATTTTTGAATATTGGTTTAATTGATTATTTTTCTTAATATTTATTATTTTTTTTAACTCTTTTTCTATACTTTGACTATTTTCAATTTCTTTTATATCCATTATTTTTAGAATCATGAACCCTCCAGGCACTGTTATAAAGTCTGTAAATTCACCTTTGTTCATCTTTAAAAAAGTTTTTTTTAAATTGTCATTTAAAGATACTTCTTCTACCCATCCAAGTTCACCACCATTATTAGATGTGTTAGACGAACTGTAAGTTAGGGCAGCTTTGCTAAAACCTTCTTTTTCAATAGTTTTTTTTATTATATTATATATTTTTTTAGCATCAGTTTTGTCTGAACTTTCAAAAAATATTTCTGAAAGTAAATATGATCTTAAAAATTTTGAATTATTATCTATTAAATCTTGACGAATTTTTTTCTCATTTATTTTTATATTTGATGAAAATTTAGAAATAATCAATTCGTTCCAAAGTGCCTCAATTTCTATCTTTTTAACAACATATTCATAATCAACATCATTATTTTCTAAATAATTTTTAAATTCACTCAAGTTTTTAATCTTAATTTTTTGATAAATATTCTTTAAAATTTGCTCTAAGTATTCCTCAGGTACTTTTAAATCCTTAAAGTACTTTTTTATTTCAATATTTTGAATTTTTTCTTTAATAATAGATTTTTTTGATATTTTAAAAATCTCTAAATCACTAAGATTTTTTATATTTCTATTTAAAGATAATAAGTATTTAGACTCATTTTCTACATCAAGGTTTGTAATTATTTCTCCTTCAATTTTAACTAAAATTTTATTTTCTAATCCAAAAGTGTTTGTAGTAATAATAAAAACAAGTATTAAGTATATAATTAATTTTTTAATTAACATTTATCTAAACCAACCTCTTAGCCCAGTTGTTCCAGGTGTTTTTTTATAAATTTCTCTTTCATAAGTTGTGAGCGGCACAAGAGTGATAGAAAAAAATAAATCTTCAGTAGGAACTAAGTCTTGATCTTGATAAAATGTTTTATTAAACATTAAAGCTGCTGTTAAACAGTCATTTTTATACTCAAAGCTTAAATCATAATACTCTGTTAAATTGATTTCCTTATTTCTTGCTGTTGCAAATTTAAAAGAATAATTATCATTAAAATTATATTCTGTTATATTCGATAATGTATGTACAGACCCTATTTCATCTCTTTGTTCTCTATAATTAAACGTTGTTACAAAATTATTTACTGAAATTTCTGTCGAAATAGTATTTGAATTTATTGTTTTAAAGTCATTATCCAATGAAAAATCATAAGTAAAATTAATATTATCTAATAATTGATTATTTATTGATCCAAATAAATTAGAATTTTTTTTATTAATTGTTGATGTCTTTGGAATATTTGACTCAAATTCATCTCTTAAGACCGTGGCTAGTTTAAATTCTATATATTTATCTTTTATATCTTCGCCATCAAATTTTATATTTTCTAATAGATCAAACTTATAATCTAATCCTAAGGTGATTGACTTTCCTGACTCAAAATCATTTCCAATACTAAGTCTGTTAATATCAAAGGCATTACTTGCGGTAATAATTGATGATAATCCAGTATGATCATTCATATTATTGCCTGGATTAACTCTAAATGATACTTTTGGTGTTAAAGTTTCAACGTGCATACTTTTTGATTTTAAGAGCGGCAATGATGTAACGTATTCTACAATACTTTTACCATCTATTTGAAGATCAGAAGTATATATATCATCATTTTTTGCAACAGAGTTTAAATTTTTTAGATATAAATTAAAATTATTCTTAATTCCAAAATTTGATACTAGATCTCTAGAGGTATAACTAAGATCATTAGATATAGTAGTTCTTAAATTATTTGTTTTTGTAAGCGTATTACTACCCTCCGAAGAAAAACTAAGATAACCATGCAAGTTATTTTCTAAATTTTCTGAGTCCAAATTTTTTGTAAAATTATAATAAGGTAAAGTATATTGATATTTATCACTACTTTTTGATCCCAAATCTTCATGAATTTCAATACCAGTTAAAAAATTTTGATTCTCATAATCTATATAATATTTTACATTTGAAAATACAGAGCCTTTACTATTTGGTATAACTGGTGAATTGTATATGTTATTTTGAAAAACTTTTAGGTAAGTTTCATTGTTTACTCTTTGAATATTTGTTTCAAATCCACTATCTAAATATTTTGGATTATTAAAATCCTTAACATAATTTAAAAAAAAGTGATTAGCATTTTTAGTTTTAGTATGTGTTGAGGATTTATAATTCCTTAACAATCCTAAATCAGCAATAAGAAATGAATTTTTTTCTTTTTTTCTATACTCTGTTTGTAGAATATATTTTTCATTACTGGCTTTTTTAACATTTTTTAATTTCTCAAATAATGTTGTTTTGAGTGTTAAATCTTTATTATTACCAAGAGTTTTAAAATAAGGGAGGTATAGTGACGACCCTAAGGTCTCTGAATTATTTAATAGAGGTCTTAAAAAGCCACTTCTTCGTTTTACAGTTGGATCTGGATGGTAAAATTTGGGGAAATACAATACGGGAAGATCATAAATTTTTAAAATTGCATTTTCATAAATCATATCTTGTTTAATCTTATCATGCGTTATTGTTTCTGCTTTAATGCTCCATGGAGGACAGTTATCATTAATTTTACAACTAGTGAAAATTCCATTTTTAATAACTGTTTTACTTTCATCACTAAATGAAGAAGATCCATAAACTCTTGGATCATGATTTTTATCATCAAATATATCTTTGTGAGTTTTAATTTTAGTTATTTTAGCTAAATGACTTTTATTTTTAAAATCAAAAAAACCTTCTGAAAAAAAATATTTATCAGTTTTATTTTCCCCAACTTTTGCTAATAAATTAACTTTTTCACCTTTTAGAATTTCATCTTTAATATCATATAAAAAATTATCTAATTCATAAATATTTCCAGTATTATCAATAACTGTAGATTGTTGTTGAGAGGATAATTTTCCAATTTTTCTTAGGTAAGATACATTTTGTGAGTTAAATATATATTTTTCTTCGATCAAAGCTTTAGTTTTGCCTTTAGTAAAAACTTTTTCTTTGTTTTTGAAATACGTTATTTCTTCAGCATTAATTACTGAATTTTTTTCAAGATCTTTAATAACAGCATTTTTTTTTGCTTTAAAAATGTTATTAATTTTATCATATTCAAGATTTTCAGCTGTAATGGTATTATTTTCATTCTCAGCCTTAGAGTTACCCTTTGTAAAAAATTTTTCTTTGTTTTTTAGATATATAATTTCATCAGCATTAATTACTGAATTTTTTTCAAGATCTTTAATAACAGCATTTTTTTTTGCTTTAAAAATGTTATTAATTTTATCATATTCAAGATTTTCAGCTGTAATGGTATTATTTTCATTCTCAGCCTTAGAGTTACCCTTTGTAAAAATTTTTTCTTGATTTTTAAAATAAATTGCTTTGTCAGTTGTTATTTTAGAAATTCTTGACTCATCAATATACTTTACATTGCCGGTTGCTTCTAAAATGTTGGTTAATTTATTATAAAAAAAATTTTCAGCAATAATTTTACTTCCATCCTCAATAGTTGCTGTACCACCTTTATATCCATTAATTTGATTTCCATTTTCTAAAATTTCAATTTCAGTAACATCAAATATAAATGGCTCATTAGCTTTAAGGTTTTCAACCATACATAGGTTCAAAAATACAATAAAGATGAAAAATTCTAAATTATTTTTCATTTATATTAACCATCATTATTAAATTAATTAAACTTAAGAAAACGATCGGTGTCCATACAGATACTATTAGTGGAATTTTTTCAGTATTACCCATTACATTAAATAAGTTGTTAACATAATAAATTGCAATAGAAAAAAATAGACCAATTATTATCCTAATAATTTTACTATTAGTTTTTTTTGTATTAAACATAATTATTGACGATAAAATTGTCATCAAAACTAAAAGCAAAGGATATGTTGCAACTTTATAAATTTGAATTTCAACATCAGTAGTTGAATAATTAAGAGATTTGTAATTTTTTCTTAAATTAATAAGTTTTAACAAAGATAATGATGTCAAGTTTGAAAATAAGCTTTCCATTCTCTTTTGATCAAAGTTAGACCTGAATCTGATTAGATCAACTTTTTGACTGAAATTATCTTCATAAATTGTAGCATCATAAATCAACCATTCATTATTTTTTATATCAATCTTGTCACTCTTTATGCTTCTTATTAATTCAAAGTTTTTATTAAAACTACTAATAAAAGTATTAGTTAAAAAATTACTATTTATTTTTGATGAATTTATTATGTTTGTTTGATCTTCAAATATATCTTTAATCCATAAGCCATTTTTATTTATAACAGCTAGATAAAGTTTATCGTTGGAAAATTGATTCTTTATTTGCAGGTAGTAGTGTTGTAAGTTTGATGAAAAAGAATAAAATACTGTTATTGTAAAAATTCCTCCTAAAAAAGTTATTAAACTTAATATTTGAATAATCTTAATGTTTTTTAAACCAGAGTACTTAAAAATATTAATTTCATCATTATTAAATAATTTTAGAAAAAAAAATTGTGTTGAGATTAAAAATATAAATGGAAACATCTCAAAAACAATAGATGGAGAGCTCATCATAGATAAATAAATTGGATATAATGAATTTACATCTTTATCGCTAAAAAATTCAATTTCTTTAAGAATATTAAGAATAAAAACTAGACTCATCATTACAAAAAAAACATTTAAAAAAGACTTAATAAATCCGTTGATTATAAATTTTATATAGGTTTTCATTATAAAATTTTTCTACTAAATAATTTAAGTTTATTAATAAAAATTAAATATATGATTATAATAAAAACAATCGGAAGAACTGATATATAAATATTTTTAATCAAGTCATTTGTAAGATAGCCTAAAGAACTCTCTGATAATATGATTGTTACAAATCCAATCAAAAAAATTATATATTTATTTTTTGAATAATTAGGATTTTCTTTGTAGGTTAAAATTAAAAATAATGAAATTAAGGTCAAAACAGGTAAATAAAGAGGATTAATAATTCTTTTAAAAAGTTCTTTATAAGTTTCCCTAGGATTACTTTTATTGCAATTAATTATATCAATTTTTTTTATATAAAAAATTGATTGCAAACAATTAACCAAATTAATTGTTTTTTGTTCTTGTATTTTTGGATGCTTAACAAGATGGGAGTCCATATTTGATAAACCAAAATCTGATTTTGAAAAATTAAAATTTGTTATATTATTATTATTATTACTATTCAATGTTTGACCATTATAAAGAACTAATACTCTTTTATTTCCTTTTAATTCAAAAATTCCTTTTTTAGCAAAAGTTATTTGAAAATTATTATCAGAGCTTTTTTTTTTAATATAAATATTTTTAAATTCCCCATCTGCATTTTTTTCTTCTGCAAAAATAGTAAGTCCTTTAATGGTATCATTAAATTTTTTTGGTTTTATTAATCCTTCAAAGTAATCCACATCAGAACTTCGTAATTGTGTTCGTGCAATTTCTTGTGATTTTGGAACTATAATTGAAAGAAGAATAACTTGAATAAACATAATTATAATAGAAACTCTAAAAAAGAAATTAATTATACTTATTTTACTTATTCCGTGATTCCAAAAAATAATTAACTCATTATTTGTTTCATATTTAATAAATGTGTAAGAGAAGCTAAAAAAAAGCGCAAAGGGTAAAATTCTACTTACTATTTTGGGATAATTTAACAATGTATAATTAAGGTAAATATTGTAATTTCTACCGTCTTCGATCATTATATCTAAAAAATTTACTGCCTGAAAAACCCAAATGATTGTGCTGATCCCAAATAAAGATAAAAAGAAAAATGTTAAACAATCTAGTAACAATTTTCTAAATATAATTTTTTTCATTGAATTTTTTAAATTTTAACAATATATAGCATTCTACTCGTAATGAGTGTATTTAAATTTATGACTATCCAAATTAATTATAAAAATAGTATTTTAAAAAATAGTTTATCAAACCTAGTCCTATTTGTTGATGAAAAATTCAATATCAATGGATTAAAAAAAAATATTTCAAATTCTGAATTTTCTTACATTTCTGACTTATTAAAAAATAGTGATTTGAAAAAAGATTTACTTGTCTTTGAAATCAATTCAAAAAAAACAATATTTTTAGTATCTATTAAAAAGGATATAAAAACTTCTGATATAGAGAATTTAGGAGCTAAATTTCATGGTTATATAAATTATGATAAGAAAAATGATTATTTTGTAAATTCAGATACCATTAATAGTAAGATTAAAAACTTTGTAGGATATTTTTTGCATGGAATAAAACTAAAATCTTATGAATTTAAAATATATAAATCAAAAAAAGATAAAAAATTTGCTTCTATAAATATAATCGGAAGTAAAAATAAAATATCTTCTCAAGATCAATTAAGATTTAAAGCATTAGAAGAAGGAACTTTTTTTGCAAGAGATCTAGTTTCTGAACCGGGTAATATTTTGCATCCAGATGAATATGCAAAAAGAATAAATTCACTTAAAAAATTTGGATTAAAAATAAATATATATGATGAAAAAAAATTAAAAAAACTTGGAATGAATGCTTTGCTTGGGGTTGGTCAAGGTAGTATTAGAGGGTCATATCTTGTCACCATGGAATGGAATGGAGCAAAAAATAATTCCAAACCTTTAGCATTTGTTGGAAAAGGTGTTTGTTTTGATACAGGAGGCATTTCATTAAAACCTGCAAAGTTTATGGAAGACATGACTTATGATATGGCTGGTTCTGCTACAGTAGTTGGATTAATGAAAAATTTAGCTGTGAGAAAAGCTAAGATTAATGCTGTTGGCGTAGTAGGGCTTGTAGAAAATATGCCAGGCGGAAATGCTCAAAGACCTGGTGATATTGTTAAGTCTTATAGTGGTAAAACAATTGAAATATTAAATACAGATGCAGAAGGTAGATTGGTTTTAGCTGATGCACTGACCTTCACGGAAAAAAAATTCAAGCCAAGATTTATGGTTGATTTGGCAACACTCACAGGTGCAATAATAGTTTCACTTGGATCAGAATATGCTGGTCTTTTTTCAAATAATGATAAATTATCTAATCAATTAATGAAAGCAGGAGATGAAGTTGATGAAAAATTATGGAGGATGCCTCTTCACAAAAACTTTGATAAATTAATAGACTCTAAAAATGCTGATATGCAAAATATTAATTACGTTGGTGGAGCAGGATCTACAACTGCAGCTCAATTTTTACAAAGATTTATTTTAAACAAAACACCATGGGCACACCTAGACATAGCTGGTATGGCTTTTTCAAAATATGGTGGAGCATTAAATTCAGGTGGTGCAACAGGTTACGGTGTAAGATTATTAAATAAACTAATAGAGGATTATTATGAGTAATATTGAACAAACATTATCAATTATTAAGCCAGATGCTGTAGAAAGAAATTTAGATAATGAAATAAAGGAAATGTTTAAAAATAAAGGTTTTTCAATTGTAAAAGAAAAAAAAATTCAAATTGAAAAATCAGAAGCTGAAAAATTTTATAAAGTTCATGAGACAAAACCATTTTATAATGATCTATGTGCTTATTTATCTTCTGGACCAATTGTAGTTATGATTCTTGAAAAAGAAAATGCAGTATTAGGTAATAGAGAATTAATGGGGGCCACTAACCCAAATGATGCAGAAGAAGGAACTATCAGAAAAAAATATGGAATTTCTATTGATAAAAACTCTGTACACGGATCTGACAGTGTTGAAAATGCAAAAATTGAAATAGATTTCTTTTTTAAAGACTAAGTGCTTTTATTATAGCAGCTGGATATAGCTTATGCTCTTGGATTAAAATCCTTTTTGCTAAGGTTTTAGGAGTATCAAGTTTTTTAATTCTTACTTTTTTTTGATTAATGATTTCCCCAGAATCAAGTCTAGAATTTACAAAGTGCACAGTACAACCTGAATATTTATCTTTATTTCTAATTGCTCTTTCATGAGTAT
>Ga0255755_1003140_pt1 | contig 12935 bp, 12 predicted proteins | sample 011ome_18_FD_179955 | JGI IMG/M metagenome (GOLD analysis project Ga0255755, IMG submission 179955) | Coastal salt marsh microbial communities from the Groves Creek Marsh, Skidaway Island, Georgia - 011501BT metaG (version 2) | ecosystem: Environmental > Aquatic > Marine > Intertidal zone > Salt...
ATAGCAAAGAGAGCATAATGAGTAATCCACAAATTAACCTCCCAAAGACAGCTTTTTCTATGAAGGCTAATTTACCAGTAAGGGAGCCAGAAATCTTAGAATATTGGAAAAAAATTAATCTCTATCATGAGCTTAGACAATCGAGCAAAGGTAAAGAAAAGTTTGTCTTACATGATGGTCCTCCGTATGCAAATGGCAATATTCATATGGGCACTGCTTTAAATAAAATTTTAAAAGATATCATAGTTAAATTTCATCAAATGGATGGAAAAGACTCAATCTATGTTCCAGGATGGGATTGTCATGGTCTGCCAATTGAATGGAAAATAGAAGAGCAATATAAAAAAAATAAAAAAAATAAAAATGAAGTACCGATAGTTGAATTTAGAAAAGAATGCAGATCATTTGCAGAAAAATGGATTGAGGTTCACAAAGGACAATTTAAAAGACTAGGTGTTATAGGTGATTGGGAAAATTATTACTCTACAATGAGCTATGATGCAGAAGCTCAAATTGTAAGGGAATTAGGAAAATTTTTAAAAGAGGGTAGTTTATATAGAGGATTTAAACCTGTTTTGTGGTCAACGGTTGAAAAGACAGCGCTTGCTGATGCAGAAGTTGAATATCAGGATCATAAGTCAGACACTATTTATGCATCCTTTCCTGTAAAATCATCTAACATAAAAGAACTTGAAGGAAGTGAGATTATTATTTGGACCACAACTCCATGGACTATACCGGCCAATAAAGCTTTAGCTTATAATGAAGCTCTAGATTATGTATTGGTGCAATTAAATGATGATGGTGATTTTAAAAATAGGAAGATAGTCATTGCAGAAGCTTTATTAGACTCAGTTATAAATGAGTGCTCTATAAAAGATTATAAGGAAATTAAAAAATTTAAAGGAAAAGATTTTAAAGACACAATCTGTAATCATCCTTTTTTCAATTTGGGTTATGAATATGATATTCCAATGTTGGAGGCAAGATTTGTAACAACAGAACAAGGAACGGGAATTGTGCATTGCGCTCCAAGTCATGGACCTGATGATTTTAACTTATGTCTAAACCATGGAATTAAAGCTATTGAAACAGTAGATGGTGATGGAAAATATACTAAGAACGTTCATTTATTTGAAGGTAATCATATCTTTAAAGCTAATCCAATTGTAATTGAAAAACTGAAAGAACAAAAAAATTTATTGGCTAATGGTGAGCTTACTCATTCTTATCCTCATTCATGGAGATCTAAGGCTCCATTAGTTCATAGAGCAACACCACAATGGTTTATATCAATGGAGAGTCATAAATTGAGAGAAACAGCTTTAAAGGCTCTTGATGAAACAACATTTTATCCTAGTAAAGGAAAAGAAAGATTAAGATCAATGATTGAAACAAGACCTGATTGGTGTGTTTCGAGACAGAGAGTTTGGGGAGTTCCTCTTCCAATTTTTGTTAACAGAAAAACTAAAGAGATATTGGTTGATGATGAGGTTAATGAAAATATTGCAAATATTTATGAAAAAGAAGGTTCTGATTGTTGGTTTTCAGACGATCCACAAAGATTTTTAGGTGAAAAATATAAGTCAGAAGACTATGAAAAATTAAGTGACATTGTTGAAGTATGGTTCGATAGTGGATCAACGCATTCATTTGTTTTAGAGAAAAGAGAAGATTTAAAATGGCCTGCATCGATGTACCTTGAAGGTTCAGATCAGCATAGAGGATGGTTTCATTCATCCTTGCTTGAGTCTTGTGGAACAAGGGGTAAAGCTCCGTTTGAGTCCATTTTATCACATGGTTTTGTTGTTGATGGAAAAGGATTAAAGATGTCCAAATCACTTGGAAATGTAATAGCTCCTGAAGATATTTTAAAAAAATATGGTGCTGACATTTTAAGAATCTGGGTAGCTTCCTCTAACTATGCAGAGGATTTAAGAATTGATCACTCAATTCTAGATCAGCATGCTGACTCCTATAGAAAAATTAGAAATACTTTTAGATATTTACTTGGAAACCTTAATGATAATTTTGAAGATATTGATTTGGAAAAAATAAATATATCTGAATTGCCTGAATTGGAACAATTTATGCTTCATAAGGTTTATTCTTTGAATGAAAATTTTAAAAATTATTTTAATAATTATGATTTTCATAATCTATATAAAGAGTTACTAAATTTTTGCACTGTAGATTTATCGGCATTTTATTTTGATATAAGAAAAGATACTTTGTATTGTGATCCAATTAATTCAAAAAAAAGAAAGTCAACAATTATATTGTTAAATATAATATTGAATTCATTATTGAGATGGTTTGCACCGATTCTATCGTTCACAACTGAAGAAATTTATAGACTACTTAAAAAGAATGATAGAAGTGTTCATTTAGAGCATTTTTTAGAATATCCTGAAAATTTTAAAAATGAAAAACTTAATCAAAAATGGTTAGATTTAATTAAGATAAGAAATATATGCAATATTAGCATAGAAGAAAAAAGAGCAAGTAAAGAAATTGGATCAAGTCTTGAAGCAAAATTACAGATTACTTTAAACCAAAAATTATCTGAAACTATTCAAAACGTTGATTTTTCAGAACTATGTATCACATCTAGTGCGGAAATATTATTAAATGAAAACTCTGACACAATTGTTCAAACATCTAAAGCAGAAGGGTCCAAGTGTTCAATTTGTTGGAAAATAACTACTAAAGCTTGTTCAAGAGATACTTGCCCAATAAATTCTGAATGATTTTTAAAGATTTAACAAAAAATTTTTATATTAATTCATTTATTATATTTTCAATTTTTATAATTGATAGGATTTCAAAAATATATGTAATTAGTTTAGATAGCAAAAATTACTCAACCGATTTATTTTCTTCAAAATTTTTAAATATTAACTTGATCTGGAATGATGGAATAGCTTTTGGATTATTATCTTTTGATCAATCAAATTTATATAATGTTCTTACATTAATTATTGCTTCAATTATTATAATTGTTTTTTATATGATTGTTAAAAGCAATAATATTAAACAATATCCTTTATTAATGATTTTTGGGGGAGCGATTGGAAATCTTTATGATCGTATAACCTTTAAAGCAGTTCCTGATTTTATTGATTTTCATATAGGTGAATTTCATTGGTTTATTTTTAACGTGGCTGACATATTTATTACTATGGGTGTAATTTTTATGATTTTATTAGAATTAATTGGTAACAATAAAGATAATGAAAAAATTTAATTTATTTGTTCTATTAAATATTATTCTGTTTCTTTCATCATGCGGCACTATAAAAGAGGGATTTAGTAGTCAAAAAAAAAATAATAGTGATGAATTTTTAGTAGAAAAAAAATCACCATTAATTATGCCTCCAGATTACAATGAATTACCAATTCCACGAGAAAAAAATTTAGAAACAAAATCTGAAGAAAGTCAAATAGAAAATTTAATTTCTAAATCTGAAAAAGATGGTGAGCTTATAGATAAACCTGATGATAAAAATAAAAGTTTTGAAGATTTGTTATTAGAAAAAATTAAGAACAATTGATGATTACATCAGGAATTAATTTTATAAACTTTAAAATTAAAAAAAAAAAAAAATTAGTTAAAAATTTTTTTTTTTCATTATAAAAAAAAAAAAATGAAGTAATAAATTCTTTAAGTAAAGAATATAAAAATAGCTTTAATAAAAAAGCTATAAATAAATATAAAAAAGTTTCCAATTATCAAATCATTGGAATGGGTGGCTCAACTCTTGGTGCGCAAGCAATATATGACTTTTTAAATCACAAAATAAGAAGCAAATTCAATTTTGTAGATAATCTTCAACCAAACAGAAAATTGAATAATAAAAAAAATTTTACAAATTTAATTATATCAAAATCAGGAAATACTATTGAGACAATTATAAATGCAAATATTTTAATAAAAAAAAAAGACAAAAATATTTTTATTACTGAAAATAAAAATAGTTATTTATTGCTTTTGGCAGAAAAACTTAAAGCAGAAATAATTCATCATAATAATTTTATTGGTGGAAGATACTCTGTTTTATCAGAAGTTGGCATGTTACCTGCTGAGCTGATGGGTTTAAAGTCAAACGATTTTAGACAATTAAATTCTTTAATAAAAAATAAAAGATTTATCAACGCATTAATTTCGAATGTAAGTTCAACTCTATATTTTATTAAAAAAAAAAAATTTAATTCGATAATAATCAATTATGATCAAGCATCAGAAAATTTATTTAAATGGTATCAGCAATTAATTGCAGAAAGCTTAGGAAAGCATAAAAAAGGGATACTACCCATTGTTTCAAATATGCCAAAAGATAATCATAGCGTAATGCAACTTTACCTAGATGGTTTTGAAAACAATTTTTTTACTTTTTTTTATGTAAAAGAGCAAAAGTCTAACAAAATCAATAATAATACTATTTTAACATCACAAAATTTTTTAAAAAATAAAAATTTATCAGAAATCATGTACGCACAAAAACATGCAACAGAAAATGTATTTAAAAAAAAGAATATTCCATTTAGAAGTTTTGAAATCAATAAGCGAAATGAAAAAACACTAGGGGAATTATTTTGTTTTTTTATTTTGGAGACAATTTTATTGGGGCAATCTATGAAATTAAATCCTTTTGATCAACCAGCTGTTGAATTGATAAAAAAAGAAACAAAGAAAATTTTAATTTAAGAGTATGACCCAAATACAATTTTAGAAATCCCATATTTTTTTTCATCAATTAATTTAAAACCTGTTGGAAACTCATCATTTTCTTTTTTATGTCTATGAATAACAAATATGCCACTATTCTTAAGTACTTTATTTTCAATTAAATTTTTTAGAATAGTTTCTAGAGTTTTTTCTTTGTAGGGTGGATCTAAAAAAATTAAATCATATTTCAATTTTAAACTTTTAAATTCAAGCTTATTTAAAATATCCAATTCAATGATTTGATAATTAATCTCTGATCTTAAATTATTTATATTATTTTTTAAAATGGGTAACACACCTTGATATTTTTCTACAAATGTTACATGCTTAGCACCTTGTGAAAGACATTCTATACCAAAAGATCCAACTCCAGCAAATAGATCTAACACATATGCTTCTTTTAAATCAATTGAAAATTTATTTGAGTGATTAATTATGTTGAATATAGATTCTTTTGTAAGATCTTTTAAAGGTCTAGTTTCTTTATCTTTAGGTTGAAGTAGTTTTTTTCCCTTAAATTTACCACTGATAATTCTCATTAATCAATAACTTTAAAGCCAATATCTTTTCTATAAAATCCACCATTCCAATTTAATTTTTCTATAGATTTATGTACATCGTTCCTAGCTTTTAAAAAATCATCTGAGAGTGAGATAAAGTTGAGGACTCGTCCACCATTGGCGTATATCTTATCTTTTTCTTTTTTAGTTCCAGCATGGAATATAAAATTATTTTTATCTTGATTAAAATTTTCAAGATTATCTATTAAAATATTTTTTTGATAGTTGTCAGGATATCCTTTTGAGCATAATACAACACATAAACTTTTTTTATTAATCCACTCAATATTTACATCTTCAAGTTTTTTATTACAGCAAGCCTCAAGTATTTTTACTAAATCAGTTTTTAGTTTTGGTAAAATAGTTTGGCATTCTGGATCACCCATTCGAACATTGTATTCAATTAAATAAGGTTCATTTTCAACAATCATTAAACCTGCATACAAAAAACCTTTATATTCAGTACCAAGATTTGAAAGTCCTTTGAGCGTAGGTTTAATAATTTTGTTTAAAATTTTATCTTCTAAGTCATTGCTAATTAGTCTTGATGGTGAGTAGGCTCCCATTCCACCAGTATTTTTGCCATTATCTCCTTCAAGAACTCTTTTATGATCTTGCGCAGTTTCAAAGCTTTTAATATTTATTCCATCACTAATTATGAAATAGCTCATCTCTTCACCATTGAGAAATTCCTCTATCAGTACGTTTTTAGCTTCTCCAAATTTTCCATCAAATATTTCTTCAACTGCCATTAAGCTCTCTTGCTCATTGTTGCAAATATAAACTCCTTTGCCTGCAGCCAAGTTATCTGCTTTAATTACATTTGGGTATTTTGTATTTTCTAAAAATTTCTTCGCATCAATTCTATTTTCAAAAATACCAAAGTTAGCAGTTGGAATATTGTATTCTTGACAAAGTTTTTTAGTGAAAATTTTAGAGCCCTCAAGCTGAGCAGCAATTTTGTTTGGCCCAAACACTTTTATTTTAAACTTTTCTAAATAATCTACAATTCCATTCACCAAAGGTTGTTCAGGACCTACGACAACTAAATCAACAGAATTTTTATTCACAAATTCGTGAACTTTATCAAATTTATTAATATCTAACTCTACATTAGTTGCAATTTTTGAAGTTCCTGCATTTCCTGGAATACAAAAAATTTCACTTATAGTAGGTGATTTTAATATTGTTGCTGCTAATGCATGTTCTCTACCGCCACTTCCTATAATTGCAATTTTCATATTAGTATTTATATATCTTATAAATGAAAAATAAATTAGCTAAATTAAAATATATGCCAAATAACTTTCAAATTATTGAAGAGGGTGATCATGTAATTTGCGCTATCTCAAAAAAATTAATACCTTTGGAAAATTTAAATTATTGGAATGTTGATAAGCAAGAGGCTTATTTTTCTTATATTGAGTCTTCAATTAAAAGAGAAACAGAGGATAATTAACTTTTCCATCGATCGTGTGTCCAAATCCACTGATCGACATTTTTTAAAATCATTTTTTCAAGAACTTGATTGAGAAATTCAGTAATTTCTGTAATTGACTTTGTTTTACTTACTTTGATTGGTTTTGAAATATAAATTTTAAAATAATTTGAGTTCTTTCTCTCAATATAAATAGGCACTAACTCACAATTGTATTTTTTAACTAGTTGGGCAGGTATAGTTGTAGTTGTTGCTAAATTGTTAAAGAATTTTACTTTTTCACCTTCTCTAACTCGTTGATCTATCATTAAAGCTATTGATTTACCTTCGATCAAATTTTTAATTATTTCACGACTGCCAGCTCTTCCTTTTTTAATCTGATTTTTACAAATATTTTCTTTCCTGATTTTTTCCATTGTTTTATTCAAAAATATATTATTCAAAGGTCTGTAGATAGCAGCAAGGTTAATTCCTGCTTTTTCTATTTCCATTGCCATCAGTTCAAAATTATTAAAATGACCTGAAATAAATACAGCTTTTTTATTTTGTTTCTTCAAATTTTCTAAATGCTCTAAACCATCTATTGAGATATATTTTTTTAGCTCATCATTTCTAAATTTTTTTAAATAGTTGTATTCAGCAAAAATTCTTCCATAATTACCAAGCACATTGGATGCTATTTTCGATAGGTTAGGGTGCTGAATGTTTGCTTTTTCAAGATTTTGAATAATTTTTTTCTTTGATCTAAATATTGGACCTATTGTTCTTCCAATAAAAAAACCTAAATTCGACGAAAGCCGATATCCTATTAGTAAAAATAAAATAAATAGAATTTTGATTAAAATGAACTCAAAAAAGTAAGCTATTTTTTTCATAATTTTGATATTAGAATTTTTTTTAGGTTTTTTTTGTCTTTAATTTCTAACTTAATTTTTAAAAATTTTATATTTTTTCTTTGAGTTTTATTTAATCGAAAGAAATCTTTCTCAGTCGTTATTAATATTAAATTTTCTTTTTTTGCCTTATCTTTTAATTTTTTTAGATCATTATCAGAAAGTTTATAGTGATCAGGATAAATAGTTTTTTTGTGAATGATAAATTTGTATTTAATTAAAGTTTGTTTAAATTCATGAGGATTTCCAATACCACAAAACATTAAGTATTTTTTTTTTAAATCAAAATTTTTTAAATTTAATGGCTTATACTTTCCATGAAATATTTTTAAATTTTTATTTATAGATCTTAGCTTAGATAAAAGTTTATTATTTTTTTTTTCTCCATTTAAGAAAATTAAATCATAATCTTTTACTTCATTTATGCTTTCTCTGAGAGGACCTGCAGGAAGCATATATTCATTTCCAAGTGCATATTCTGAATTAAAACATGCAATCTTCAAATCATAATTAATATTTTTTTGTTGTAAGCCATCATCTAAAATTGCGAGTTGATATTTTTTATTTACAGCTGTCAAAAGTGCATTCTCTCTATTAGTAGATGAAATAATCTTACCTTTATTATTTAATAAATTAATTTCATCTAATTGATTTTTATAATTTTTTTTTATAAATACAGTCTTAAATTTTTTTCTAAGCAATTCATTTATTTCTATTGCCAATGAAGTTTTTCCTGTACCACCCAAAAATATATTGCCAATACAAATAGTTTTAATTTCAAAATCTTTTTTAATTGAAAATTTTTTCGTATTATTAATTAAATATGTAATTGCTGAAAAAGGATAAAGTACAATTGAAATAAAATTCTTTGTTTCCCAAAATTTAGGCTTAACTAGTCTCATATTAAATATTTATTTATATAAAATAAATTTTTTTCAAGAACATCATTTCCTATTTTAATAATTTTTTTTATATTTTTATTAGGTATTTTCGTTTTCAATCTTTTTAATATTATATCTTCCATCTTTAAAATATTAGATGTGGATGATGACATTTTAAGATTATTTAAAAAAGCATATATTTCTTTAAAATTTTTTACATTAGGTCCATTAATTATATAATTTCCTAATCTCGCAGGTTCTAGAGGGTTTTGACCTCCATGATTTATTATTGACCCACCAACAAAAGATATATTAGTTAAATTGTAAAACCTTGATGACTCACCATAACTATCAACCAGGTATATATCAGTATTTTGCTTTAGTTTTTGATTTGAAGAATGTGTAACACAATTAAGATCAATATTATTTAGATCATTTATAATTTTATTAGTTCTATTAATATGTCTTGGAATTATGATGGTAATTAGTTTTCTCTCCTTCTTTTTTAGTTTTTTATGTAAATTTCCAATCAATATTTCTTCATTATTGTGAGTGCTAGCAGCACACCATACTTTAAAGTTTTTAAATTTATTTTTTAATAATTTTACTGCATCATCCTGATTATTTTTTTGACCATAATATTTCAAATTACCTGCAATCTTTATATTTTTAACATTCAAAATTTTTAGATATTTTAAAGTTTCTAAGTTTTGAGGTAATGCTAATGATATTTTCCCAAAAATTTGTTTAGCAAACTTTGGAAAAGTCTGCCATTTATTAAAACTACTTTTTGTAATACGTGCATTCATAAGAATGATTGGAATATTGTTTAAATGTAAATTGTTAAACATATTAGGCCATATTTCTGAATCTATAAAAATTGCTAATTCTGGACTCCAATATTTTATAAATCTTTTTACTATAAATTTATTATCCAAAGGAAAATATACATGTAATGTTTTTTTTAATTTTAATTTTTTAAAAATTTTTGCTGAGCTAGTTGTTGATGTTGATAGTAAAATATTTTTTATTTTTTTATTTTTTTCCAAACTCCTAATGATTGGAACTATACTCATTAGCTCACCAACACTTGCCGCATGTATCCAGATTTTCTTATTAGTTTTTTTTTGAGAATAAATACAAAATTTTTCTCCAACTCTTTTTATATCTTCTTTACCTCTTAATATTCGGTAAACAATGATTACAGGTGATATGACAATCGCTAAGTTTGCAAGTATGTTGTATAAAAAATACATTAATGTTCTTTAATTTGTCTTTCATAGAAATTTTTATAGACTTTTGATTGAACTAAAAGCTCTTCATGTTTTCCTGAGTCAATGATTTTACCATTATCAACAACATATATTTTATCTGAGTTGAGAATTGTTGATAATCTGTGAGCAATTACAATTGTAGTTTTATCTAAAGTTAATTTTTCCAGTGCTTTTTGAATTTTTTCTTCAGTCTTTGAATCTAATGACGAAGTTGCTTCATCTAATAATATTATTTTACTTTTTTTTAGAAAAGCTCTTGCTATTGACAGTCTTTGTTTTTCTCCTCCAGATAATTTTACTCCATTCTCACCAATCATTGTTTCATAACTATTCTCTAAATTATTAATAAATTCGGTACACATTGATTGTTCTGATGCTTCGTAAACCTCTTCATTAGTTGCTTCTGGTCTAGCATATTTGATGTTATTAAAGACTGTATCGTCAAATAATGTTGTGTTTTGATCAACTATAGATATTTGGCTTCTTAAAGATGACAAATTAAACTTTGAAATGTCTTGTTTATCCACATGAATACTACCATATGTTGGAGCATAAATTCTTGGTATCATATTTAATAATGTTGATTTACCTGATCCACTATGACCAACTAATGCAGTCATTTTTCCACCTGCAAAATTTGCATTAATATTTTGAAGTACTTTGTTTTCTGGATTAGATTTATATGTAAAGCCTACATTTTCAAAAATTATATTTCCATCTGAGAAATTTAATTCACTTTTATCCTCGTTTAAATTAATTTCATTATTTATATCTATTATTGGAAGAATTCTATTTGCTGCTGCCAAGCCTTGTTCAATTGCTACGTTGACTTTGGTAAGTGTTTTTACAGGCTGATATGCAAGCATCATTGCAGCAAGAAATGAAAAAAAGTTATTTATTGCTAACTCACCGCTAATAATTAGCTTTCCAGAGTAAAATATTAAAATAGCAATCATTATACCTGTTAATATTTCCATTACTGGTGCAGATCTAATGTAAACAGCTGAAATTTTAGCTGACTTTTCTTTTAAATCATTAACAAACTTTTCAGACCTCATATTTTCAAAATTTTCTCTTTGAAAAATTTTTATTATTTTATGATTTTTAAAAAGATCAATTAAATATCTATTTAAATCTCCAGATTTTTCTTGTGCTTGAGTTGAAATTTTATTCATTCTTTTTCCAAGAACTTTTGCAGTAATTGAAGCAAGAGGAATCATTATAATTGCTATTAAAGATAGTTTCCAATTCTGAAAAAACATCACACAAAGCAAACCTATCAATGTAAGACTATCTTTGAAAATACTTAAAAATGCATCTGCTAACATTTTTGTGATTTGGTTTACGTCAAAATTTAAATTTGAAATGTATTTACCAGAATGTTTACTTTCTATAATTTCAGTATCAGCCTTAATAAAAGATTTGAGCATATCAGTTTGCAAAATTTTTTTTACTTCCTCGGATACATTGATCATAAGTAACTTTGCAAGATATAGCGAAATACCCTTCGCACTAAAAGCTACAATAATTGCAAGTGGAATTAGAATAATTAAAGTTTGATCTTTATTAATAAATATTTTTTCAATTGCTGGATCTAATAGCCAGGCTGTTGCAGAAGTACTTATTGCAACAATGATAGAAAAAAAAGCAGCTAACAAAATTTTACCAACAAACCTTTTAGTATATTCTTGATAAAGTCTTTTAAATATTTTTGCCTTCATTATTTTCTATATTAATTTTCCGATAATAATATTAATGAAAACTATTAATCCTAAGAAATTATTACTTTTAAATTTAGACAAACAATCCATCGATTGATTGGTATTTAATTTTTTAATCTGAAATACTAGCAACTGTAAAATTGGTATAACCATAAATAAAAAATAATAGATTTTAAATTTCATTAATATTCCAATTAAAAACAAAGATATGATGAACAAACAGTATGAAATAAACAAAAATTTTTTTGGATCATTTTTAAACTTTATTGAAGTTGATTTTACTCCTATTATTTCATCATCTTTAATATCTTGAAATCCATAAATTGTGTCGTAGCCTAGTGTCCAAAATATGGCTCCTAGATAAAATATGATTGGAATTATTGAAATTTCATTTGCAATTGAAATCCAAGCCAAAATTAACCCATAATTAAATGTAATCCCTAAAAATAATTGAGGCCAATAAGTTATTCTTTTCATTAAGGGATATGTAAAAGCTAGAGGCATTGAGACTAGAGCCATCAAAATTGTAAAGTTGTTAAAATTAATTAATACTAAAAAAGCAATAGCGCATAAAAATAATGCATAAGCAGTCGCAAGTTTTACAGATACTTTTCCTGAAGCGATGGGTCTATTTTTAGTTCTCTCAACTTTTTTATCAAAATTTTTATCTGCAATATCGTTCACTATACATCCTGCTGATCTCATAAGGATTGAACCAGAAAGAAAAAGTGCAGAATAAAAAAAAAATATCTTTAAATCTGAATTAAAATCATAAACAATTGTAAGCCCCCATAAGCATGGCCAAAATAATAGCATAAAGCCAATTGGTCTTTTTAATCTTGTAAGTTCAATAAATAACTTTATTTGGTTCATAATTTACTTGTAAATAACAAAGGCTAGATTCATAATCAAACTGATTCGGATGAATATAGATTACACAGTTACAGCCCTTATGTTTCCAGCTATTCCTCTATTAATGAGCGTATATAGCAACAGATTTCATTCTTTAAGCATGTTGATTAGAGAACTTCATGATGAACATGTTTATGAAAATCACATTCCCCATGAATGGAAAAAACAATTCATCAATTTAAGTGGACGGATCACACTACTACGTTGGACAATCATGTTTGCTGCATTTGGTTTTTTGTTCAATATGTTAACTGTGTTAGGCCTATATTTAAATGAAGTTTTTATTGCCAGATTAATTTTTGGCTCTTGTTGTTTATCAATGATTATATCTATACTTTTTTTTATTAGAGAAATTCATATTTCAACCAATGCACTTAAATTGCATATGTCTGATATGGACGTAAAGCTTGATTAAGGAAGTATAACTGCAGGGCCTAAAATTTTTCTACCCTCTAAATCTTTATGAGCTTCAATAACTTGATCTAATTTATATTTTTTAAATATATTAATTTTTACTTTTCCAGAAC
>Ga0255755_1003141_pt1 | contig 12933 bp, 7 predicted proteins | sample 011ome_18_FD_179955 | JGI IMG/M metagenome (GOLD analysis project Ga0255755, IMG submission 179955) | Coastal salt marsh microbial communities from the Groves Creek Marsh, Skidaway Island, Georgia - 011501BT metaG (version 2) | ecosystem: Environmental > Aquatic > Marine > Intertidal zone > Salt...
GAAGAAATTACTTATCCGCGTTTTATTGTCCGCTAGGTTCATGAGTGTATAATCACGTCTAAACTAAACTAATCTAGCGGTTGACAAAATCCTGGTCATCTTCGCGTTATCACTATCCCCTCTTCAATGTAAGCTTCATCATCCGTCGTGTCTTCTTCTTCGTTCTCCTCTCCACTACTATTTCTCTTCATCCGATCCTCCAACTCTTGCTCTTTCTGACTCTTTGAGCACTGCGGACATCTCCCCGTCTCCTGCGCACACGGAGGACACAACTTCCGATACCGCAATTTCACCGTCGCTTTAACACAGTTTTGACATTTCTGTACACTCGCGCTTTTTTTGTGCTTGTATTTCCCGTACTTGAATTTCCCTGCGCGGTGGTGAGAGGTCAGTCTTTCTCGTCGTCGTCGTCTTTCTCGTCGTAGAGGGAAACAGAGCGTCGCGAAAGAGAGAGAAGGGAAACTTTTTTCTTGCATAAAACGAAACGAAACGAAAAAACACTTACATTCAATCTTCTCTCGACATCGTTTACAGATGTGCTGCAGCGCTTGATTCTTCAACTGCTGAAGCAATTTTTGCGAACTTTCCGAGGTTTTGAGGTGCAAATCAGCTTTATACGCGACGACGTTTTGGTACTTTGCGCCTTCGCCGGGGATAATTCGGCGGGGAGGCATATGGTTTTGGGGAGGTTTTGTGGTTGGTAGGAGAATTTATTTTTTTCATTTTCGTTTCAAATCCTACGATGAGAAAAGGACGGAGTCAAACCTTCTTTGTCTTCTTCGTCTTTGTCTTCTTTGTCTTCTTTGTCTTCTTCTTCTTCTTCTTCTTCGAACGAAAACGGGGCAAACTGCGCTCTTTTCAGGTTTCTTTTCAACTGACGCAAAAGGAAGTTGGAGTTGTCGAGACCAATTCTTTCGAGCCTTCGCGAAGGTATAGTTTTCGACGCGTTCCATCGAACGTAGCCTTGTTGCAAAACGCGATACTGCGAAGGCGCAGAAATGTGAGCATTCGAGGTTTTGAGTGGCGAAGCGACGCGCACGACTCGCTCGTACGCGCGATTCGAATTCGAATTTTTATCGCCTCGTTTATACACGACCACGCCTCGCGCACATATTTCGTCCATTCCTTCTCTCTGGGCGAGTTTGAAATCAGTCAGCGACTTGGAGGCGGCTTTTAATTTTTCCTTCATTTCGAGCGCGTGTAAACGCGAGCGCTGCGAGCGGCGCTTTTCGTTTTCGAGAAGTTTATTTTTTTCAACGAGTTTCGTCGTGAAGTCGTCTCGCAGAGCGCGAAATTGTAAAGCGCGCTGCGCGTCTTTGCGTTGTTCGATGGAGAGTCGGCGCGCGAAGTCCTTCTCATCCTCGACGCGCGTGATCTTAATTATACCCGATGGTTTAATCGCCTCGTGATAAAGGCGCAACGTTTTTACGTTTACTTCCGCTTCTTTACGTGTTCGTTCGTTTTTCTCGAGGAGAGTTTGGAGTCGGGCTTGATGATTCGCTTCCGATTTCAAACGCTCTGCTGCGCACCGAGCGACTACTTTCTCGCTCTTCGTTCTCTCTCGTTCGAGATTTCGTCTCGTTTCGGTGTGCAGGATCACCTCGCGCTCGTGATTTGATTCGGCGATTCTCTTTGCGCGAGTTTCTCGGTCGAGTATCGTTTGTGCTTTCTGGGACTCCACGTCAAACTGTCGACACTTCTCGCGATACTTCGCCAGTAAAACATTCTTCTCTTTTTGCAAACTTTCCACGAGCTCACCTTTTTCTCTGTTTTCTCGTTGCATCGCTTTTAAAGAGTGCGAGACTTCTGAGCACTTCTCGTTCAGTTTCGCTTTCATCGATTCGAGTTCCTCGCCTTTTCGCTCGTCGTTTTCTTTCGCTCTCTGCTTCGCTACGGCGCGTTCTATTTTGAGAGACTCGAGCTCGTCGCGCAAACTTTGTATCTCTCTCCGCAATTTTCCTTCACGAACATTTGTCGTAAACGGACGACGATGACGATGATGTTCTTCTTGAAGAGTGCAGCGTTGTCGTTGGTCTTCTTTTCGTTCGTTTAGTTCCCTTTGATCGAAACTGCCTTCCTTGCGGTCGAAATTTTTGTCGTCGTCGTCGTCGTTGTCGTCGTCGAACGAATCGTCTTCTTCTCTGTCGCTATTCAACGTGCCGTTAGTGATACTACTGCTAGTACTGCTCCGGCTTGCGTTCGATTCCCGAGGCGTAGTAGAAAGTACAGTCGTCGTCGACGACAACTCCGCGGAATCAATTTCTATGATTTCCTTAGTATGCCCAGGGCACCGCGCAAGAGTTTCCACGCGCATAGCGCGTGTGGCAAAATCAAGCGCAGCGGCAGTCTCGGACGCATGCTCAATTTCCGAAGAGCAGCACACTAGCAGCCACGTCCGGCTTCGTCCATTCAAACTAGAACACAAAATCTTCGTTAAATTGGAATCGCGTACGGGTACGTGAGCGGCGTTACTCGCCAACGCGCGCACGCAATTTCCCAACGCGAGCAGACTTTGATTTATGCGAGTAGCCTCTTTGAATCGAAGTTCTTCGAGAAGAACGCGGTCTTTCTTGTTGACGAGTGGGTATCTTTTGACTTCTTGATGCCGATAGTAATCTTTGTGTTGTCGCTCGGACCCGGCCAAATCGACGACGGTCAAAACACCTTCGCTTTGCTCGACGATTAAAACTGCATCTTTACCGCGACCTCTTTTCTTCCTCTTGATTTTCTTGACTCTTACGTTCAGAACGCAGTGACTTCGGCTCGAGTGTTTATTCATGCGAGTTTCTGCGTATCTCAGGCGTTTTCTGCCTTCGGCGAATTTCTGCAAGAGCATCGAGGCGTTTTCGCATCGCATCCACGTCAAATCTTCAACTTCCCACTCTTCGCCGTGATTGTTATTGATACTGTTATTGTTGTTGTTGTTATTATTATTATTATTATTATTATTATTGTTGTTGTTGCAGACATCGTTCATACGAACGACGTTTTTCGTTCGACTCGTCTTTCCGTTCTTCTCGTTAAAACTCACAGACGCGCTCCTCTTGCTCTTTTCGCTCATTTTCTTCTTGGTCGCGCTATTACCGCCATCTTCCAAATCTTCCAACAAATCGTCCACGATTTCGTTATAAATCTGCATCATCGATATTTCTACGACAAACGTTGTCTTTGTCCGTCGATTCTTTTTCGTCTCCTTCATCACCTTCTTCTTCTTCCCCTCGTTATCAATTCGCAAGAAAAGTTCCACCGCCAGCCGCGGAACGAGTCCGGCGGAGTTGCGCCGTTCTTCTTCTTCTTCTTCTTCTTCTTCTTCATCATCATCATCATCATCCTCTTCTCCCTCTTCTTCTTCCTCTCTTCTCCTGGACGTAAAATCCTTCTCCAAGCCGCCGCCCATCGACGATGTCATTCCCGGAGTATTCAACAAAGCGTACGTCTTCCCGGCTCCGGTTTGCCCGTACGCGATGACGCACGCCTCCTCGCCTCGCATCACGTCCGTCAACGCCGGTTCCCCTATCGCGTCCCACACGTCCCTTTGCGTGGCGTCTTCCCCGAACGCGTGGTCGACGCGAAAGTGACCTCTCGCGGTTTCCACTATGCCAGGGTCGGTTAAAGATGCGCGCGTTTTCTTCTTCGTCTTCTTGTTCTTCTTCGAGTCCTCTTCTTCGTGTTCTTCTTCTTCTTCGCGGTCGCCGTCTTCTCCGCGTATTTTTTTCTCCTTCTGAGGAGACGTGGGAAAAGAGTTTGAAGAAGGTCGAACGCGCGCGTAGGCTAACACGCGCTGCTTTTTCATCATCGTATCGTCGTCTTTTTCTTCTTGTTCTTCTTCTGCGCGTGCGTGTGTATTTATAATAGTGTATAATATAATAGCTTTGAAGACGGGAAAGAGAAAAGCTTTCTCGTCGCAAAAGTGGCTCCTCTTCGTTCGAGAAAGGTGGTAAATGAACACGCGAGGATATGCTGAGAATAAAGAAAGAAAAAGACAAAAATAGATACAAATCGAGGTCAACTCCCCCAGAGGAATTATATTCACTCGTTACGGTGCTCAGAATTAAAATTCTTCAGCACACGTTTTGGTTTTTCTGAATGAAGCGTTTTGAGCCACGAGATGTAGATACAAACGAGTGGACTCTCTTTTGTCAACAACAAAGTATTCCGGATTTTCCGCACAATAACACAAACGCGAATACAAAAAACAGTTCACGTTTAAAGTCACCCGCGCGCAGATATGTTTGCGATGCACTGCTCCTCGAGCGGTTTAGGTGCGTCGCGTTTTTTCCTAGGGGCGCCGTTTTCGAGCATCGCGCGCGTTTTTTTTTTGTGCGCGCGATTTTTGTTCGCAACAACAAAACGAGTAATCTTTTAACCGAAATGTTTCGTTCCTCGTCGTAAACGCGACGGCGCGCGCGTGAAGCGAACGCAAACGCGAGACGAATTTTCGTTCCTTTTATGATTTGGATATTTGTGCTGACAGAATTGTTTTCTCTCGTAACAGCGAAAGGGTCGATGAGTGGCCAGCGCGTCGCGCAATCGAAGAAGCGTTCGGTGAGTGATTTTTGTTCTTCTTTTGGATTAGATATCTCGCTCGTTTCTCTCGGAGAGCGCAAACATATACGTTTTCTTTTCTTTTCTTTTCCGAACGCGGCAGCGTTTGACGCGTTTGACGAGAAGATGAGAGACCCCATCGTCGCTTTTGTCGATGATTCGTTTTGGGTCGGATCGCTAACATTGATTCCTATTATTCTATTATTCACTTTTATGATAACCTCAGTCTGCGCAAAAGAAATGCACCATCATCCGCAACAAGGCTGTCGCGGAACCGCCGACGACGACGGCGGCGACGGGTGCGCGCGTCGTTTCGGACAACATGGAAAACGTCCTCTCTATCATCTTAGGTGGCGGCGCGGGTTCTCGTTTGTACCCGTTGACGAAGAAAAGAGCGAAGCCGGCCGTTCCGTTGGGTGCGAACTACCGTTTGATTGATATCCCGGTGTCCAACTGCATCAACAGCGACATCAACAAGATTTACTGCTTGACGCAATTTAACTCGGCATCTTTGAACAGACACTTGGCGCAAGCTTACAACGCAAACATTGGCTCGTACACGAAGACGGGCTTCGTCGAAGTTTTGGCCGCTCAACAGTCGCCGACGAACAAGACTTGGTTTCAAGGTACCGCGGACGCCGTCAGACAGTACACGTGGCTCTTCAACTCCTCCAAGTGCGACGAATATCTCATTTTGTCCGGCGATCACTTGTATAGAATGGACTATAAGCCGTTTATTATGAAGCACAGAGAAGTTGGCGCAGATATCACGGTATCGGCGGTGCCGATGGATGAAGAAAGAGCGGAAGCGTTTGGTTTGATGAAAATCGACGGTACTGGTAGAATTATTGACTTTGCGGAGAAGCCGAAGGGCGACGCGTTGAAGGCGATGGCTGTAGACACGACCGTCTTAGGTTTGGACGCGGAAAAAGCGAAAGAAATGCCGTACATCGCCTCCATGGGTATCTACGTCTTCTCCGCCAAGGCTATGGAAGATTTGTTGATGAAACACTGCAAAGAACAAAACGACTTTGGCGGTGAAATCATCCCGCACGCGAAGGACATGGGCATGCACGTCCAAGCCTTTTTGTACGATGGGTACTGGGAAGACATTGGAACCATCAAAGCCTTCTACAACGCCAACTTGCAATGCAACAAGGAAAATCCGCAGTTTTCTTTCTACGAAGCTAAGGCGCCGATTTACACTTCGTCTCGATTTTTGCCCCCGACAAAAATTTTGGACAGCGCCGTCACCCAATCGACCATCGGTGATGGTTGCTTCATCGAAAAGTCTACGATTAAGAACGCTATGGTTGGATTACGATCGCACATCTCCGAAGGTTGCGTTATCGAGGACACGTTGTTGATGGGTGCTGACTTTTATGAGAACAAAGCGGTTTGCGCTTCCAAGGACGACTGCTTCATGCCGTTGGGCGTCGGACCGGGTTCTACGATTAAGAACGCCATCGTCGACAAAAACGCGAGAATCGGTGCCAACTGCTCCATCACGAACAAGAATAACGTTGAGACAGACGTAGAGACGGGTAAGGATGCGGGCTGGGTCATCAAGGATTACATCATTGTTATCGAAAAGGATGCGACGATTCCTGACGGCACCGTCATCTAATTCCCAACTACCACCACCACCTCCACCAAACAACCCATTATTAATAAAGCAATAATACGAATCACTACACTTAGCAGCAAAAAGAAATATAAGAGAGGAGAAATGGAAGAAGAAGCACTTGGTTTTTTAAGGAGAAAAGAGAAGAATGTAATAATAAACAAAATGCGAAAATAATCAGGCAAACTTCCCATTTTTCCAATTGTCTCGCACTTCTTATTTATTGAACGCGCTTTCTATGTCGATCAGAATTACCGTCGCATCATCCTTCCCGCCTTTCTTTTTAACGTGCGATATGACTTCAGCGCACGCCCGTCTCGCGCGCTGTCCCCACGAGGACGACGATGCACTCGGAGAGTGTTGCTGATACGATTCAATCAGAAGGGCGTTCGCCACCACCTCCGCCGCGTCTCGATCTTTCACTCTGCCGCATCCGAACGTACCGTCTGTGCTCAAGAGCAAGAATGATTCTTTGCCCTTACTATTATTATTGTTACTACTATTTTTACTCGGAAAGATCTGATCGTCTCGTTTCTCTCTTCTCTTGAATCGAGTCTTTCGAACATCGGGTTCGCAAGAAACGTGCGGCTTACAACTGCGATCCCCAATGGATCTCGTTATTGCGAGCTCGCCGTTGACTCGTGCGATCGAATCGCAGCCACCCCTCGAGCACACAAATTTTTTATCGTTCTCTGTGTTTGTACAACCAGAAATATTCGAAGCACGAGTAGCGGCGGCATTCTTTCCTCTCCCAAGCACTCCGCCGCACGAGGAGAGAAAATAGGTGTTGAATAAATTGCAGGCGCTCTCTCTCCCTTTCGTGTCATAATCATTCGCAGCATTCGCAGCAGCCCTTATAAATCCGCCTCGCGTAATCACCGCATTAGCTTCGCTTGTATTCGATGCGATATGATCTGTAGTTAATGTCTCGGTCAGTAGTTCCAAAGGTTTCGATGCGCAGAAATCCGCCGCGATGATCTTACAATCTCCGAGGTGCGCGATCCACACGGCGTCATCCCAAATTAACGCCATGGCCACGCACGCGCCAGAAGAGTCGCGCTTATTTCGGCTCAAAAAATCTTCATCGCATCGTTTGAACCCGGCTACAATGGCTTCTTTCACCAATTCGTCGAACCCGCTCTCTCCTTCTCCATCCTCTTCTCTTGTTTTGACGTTGACCTCTTCTCCCTCATCCGCGCTCATCTTACAACTCAAACTGCTCATATCCTCAGAAGATGACGACCGACTCGTGTTTACTTTAACGCGCTTCATCTTCATCAACTTATCTCTGGCCTTTTCCGTCGCTTCTGCCATTTGCTCGCACCTATCGGAAAGCTGTTCGAATATCATCTCGTGTAACGACGCCGCGCAATGCGCGGCTGCTCCGGCGCCACCGTGACCGTCAATCACAGAGAACATCCCAATCCGCCGCTTCTCGACGACTTTTACATCCCCCAACGAACGAAACGTTTCGTTCCCGACTCTAACGTTATTATTTTCATTCCTGTTATGATTCTTGCTACCTACTATCGCGCCTACTGTTCCTCCTACATCACCAAAACGCCTTCCTAACATGCCGTTCAACTTCCCGGCGTCAAAAATAGACACCGAGAACGTGTCCTCTCTTTCTTTCCTTCCGAGGCCTTTCTGCGACGCAGCCGCGAACGTCGTCCCTCGACTCGACGCGTCTTCGCTAAATCGAACGCGCGTCGTTTCGCCGCTCCTCGTTGACCGGTCGGTGAGAAACTTATCGGTTAAATGAACCGTATTCTCGAGATCAGTCGGCGAGCCGTACGCCTCGTCCTCGTCCTCGTTGTTCGAGCTACTGCTTCGGTGACTATCGTTCCCGTCTTTAGTATTCGAAGCGTTTTTCTTATCGTTCTTCCCGTCTCCGATCGAGCCGTCGCGCGGCTCCACTCGAATCGTTAAATTCTTCTTCTTGGACAAGTTCATTTTCTTTTGCATCTGTTCAAACTCCAAAAGCATGTCCTCTTCCGTGATTAGTGATAACGTCCGACCCCCCATCATCATCATCGCGGTTTCTTTCTCCTTCTCCTTCTCGTCGTTGTTGTTATTATTATCGTCCTCATCGGGTGTCACCATCTCTTCGGTGTATGATGAAGGAGTTCGTTACCCAAAGACGACTGAATTTGAGGTTGCCTTCCGAACTTTGCGCGGCTTTAAAGGTATATCTCTCTCTCTTCTTTTTATTCTCCTTTTTTCTCCCGAGTGAAATAAATCAGCCTCCTTTAGCTCTTCGAAGAGTGACGATCTCGTTGCGGTTCTTTTCGAGAGAGAGAGAGTTCGAGAGAGAGAAAACGCGCCTGCGTATTCTATATACTTATATTGATTTTCCAATAAGTGTGCCTTTGAAAAGAAAAATTTTCAAACGATGAATTAAAAGCAAAAAATACGACACCGCAGCGGCAGCATCCGCCCCCGGAAACAAAGAGAGGGCAAAAAATACTACTTACCACTCGTAAAAGAAGAACGAAGACGCTCTCGTCGTCTCTGGTTCTCAGCTTCATATCTCTCTCTGTTAAAATTTCGCTCTCTTTTTCTTCTGTGAGCTTCTTCGTTCGTTCGTTATTCGAAGAGTTTTGAGAAAAGAGAGACTCCCTTTTGTGCTTCTTTTTTCCAAGAAGAGGAGCAAAAAATACGACAGAAGAGATACAAAAAACAAACGTTTGAAAAGAAGAATGAAGCCGCCGCAAAAGCAGCAACAACGAGAACGACTGAACACAAAGTCGGACAACAAAAAGAAGCATAAAAAAGGAGGAGGCATAAGCGATCGATCGTTCGCGGAGAAGAACGTGACGATAATTGAAGGGAAAGAAGAGAAGAAGAAGAGAGAAGGAGAAGTGGAAGAGGAAGAGGAGGAAGCGAAAGACTCGATCAAAGCGTGGGAGGAGAAAAACTCGAATCCGGGATGGAACGTGGTGGAATCGAGTTGTCCTCTGAGCGAAGAGCAGGTGCGCGAGGTGGAGGCGTACTTTTTGGCCGGGAAGAAGCGAGGAAGGTTGGTGCCGAAATACGCGCTGTATCTTTTGGACGAGGACGAAGAGGAAGAAGAAGGAGGTGGAGGAAGAGTCGCCCGAGAAAAACACCATTTCGGTTCGAAGAATAAACTCGGCGTGGCGATTCCAGGCGTCGGCGCCAACGTCGTCGATGCGAAGAGACTTATTTTGTCGACAAATGTGTCGCGATCTGTCTTTATGAAACTTTTCGACGAGAAGATTGACGAGAAGATTAAAGTGAGCGACGCGCAGTGCCTGAAGAAAGAAACGAAAGCGCTCGCAAAGTTTCTCGCGAAATCGATCGCAACGGTGGCGATATTGCCACTGGGAAAAAGAATTACCAGAGAAGCGTATCAGAAAATTCAAAAAGAAAACTTTTGCATCGTTAGAGGTTACTCGCAAAAGAACATGAAACACGCGTCGGAACATCACATCGGGCCGAGCGCGCGACGTTCCGAACAGACGCATCCAGTTTGAAGAAGAAGAGAAAAAAGAGAGAGACTTTTATTCTGTTTGTTTACTACTACCAGTAAGTACCACGTAAAAAACTATCACATAGTACATTATTATTATTATTATAAAGCTATACCACGCATCGCTGCGACTTGTTTGACGATGCGGTGATCGATGAACGCCTCCGGCGAGGAGTCCGCATTCTCCGTGGATTGTTGCTGCTGTTGTTGCTCTACGGTTTCTCTGGCAAATCGAGCGTAGTCGTCCGCGTCGACGCTGGCGCATTGCATATACGCGAGCAAACCTCTTTGAGGACGAGAGGTCAACGCCGTGACGACGTTTGAAAAGTATTCGAGGTCGGCGGCTAATTGCGCGGCGCCAGGTTCGGATAAGCGGCGAATACTTTTCACGCGCTCGAGAAAGATGGTTGCCGAAGCTTCCGCTACGCGCTCCATCCAAATCGAAGCTAAATCCTCGTCTTCGTCATCGTTACCGAAAATGCCGGCAGATGCTGACGCGGCGGAGCCAACGTCATCGCCAACGACGTTCACGAGCGCTTCAAGACGCGTCGGCAACGACAAGAGGTACTCGCCAGAATTTGTCGCCTTCTCTTGCGGGTACGCTGAAAACGTTGGTAAATCGTGCGCGGTTTGCGCCGCCATTTTCGTCCAAATTTGTTCGTTTTCGATGTTCTCGAGTTCACGGCGCACGCGATGTAACAAGCAATCGCGAACGAGACGTTCGCACGCGTCTCTAAACTGCACAGCCGCGTCCGCGGTTCTCGGGAACACCGAATGCGCCGAGGCGAGGATGCCAGACTTGTCGTTATTTTTGCTGTTATTCCTGGAAAACGAAGACGCGGACGTAGATTCCGCGTACGGTTCCAAATAAATCGCAAGCGTTCGTGAACGCCCGGCATCGAGTCGCGATTGCGTCGAGAAAACAATGTCCACGTGCTTCTTACCACCAATCGCACGAAGTAAGTCCACGTCGGATGTCGCGCCGCCACTATTCGCGAAACTGCTTTCGTTCGCGATTTGCTTCAAAGTGGCAGACGCGCGCGCGTCGAGATCAGCAAACGTTTGCGGTACCGATTTCGTCGCTCGCAACAAACTCAAACTCGCGTCGATGAAATCTTCCGGGTTTTTATTGCTGCTACTACTCGCGCCGCCGATGTTCTTATCTAAACCGATGGCGATGCGCACCGCTTTCAATCTCCCCTCCAACGCTTTCACGAATCGAGTCAACGAATCATCGATGGATTTCACCGCAGCGACAGTTTCTAAACCGCTCGAATATTCTTTGCAACTGACAAAACTTTTCATCGCACTTTTAGAGGCGCTTTTACACGTCTTCTCGATGGCGGCGGAAAAGGCTAAAAAGTCGCCGTCGAAATCATCCGCGTCCACCGTCGAAGTCGCCAACGAAACAATCTCCTCTCGCAACTTGATCGATTCGAGTTTAGGAAAGACTTTTTCAGACTTTACGAACGGAATGAAAACGGTCGATAAAGCTTCGGTAAACTTTTGAACCGCCGCGGCGACTTTCTCGCGCTTCTTTGACTTTTTGTTGTTGGCGAAGTTACTACCGTCGCCTTTCGCGCTGGTACCATCTGTATTCGCATCGTTCGCGGCATCCACATCGCTCGTAAACCGATTTCTGAAATCATCGTCCTCATCGTCAGAAGAAGACATCAAGTAGGATTCGTCCAGCGCGTTTGTAGTGCCGTCGTCTTCTCCGCTCGCAGTTTCTTTCATCGCAGCAGTCACCATTTTACGCACGCACGGCTCTAAAGCCCCGCACAAACGCGTGGCATATCGCGTCGTCGCTATTCTACATCGCATCATGTTCTCTAAATCCGCGCCTATATCCGCGTTATTCTCGCCGTCGTTGTTGTTATTCGTACTATTACTACTAAAGTTCGTATTACTATTCGCTCCGTCTCCGTAATAGCTTCCATAACACAACGTATCCAATCGCTTTTGCATTTTCTTCGCAATCGCGCGGTGTAAACTCGCCACACCTGCCGAAACTAACGTCGCCACATCCTCCGGGAACGTACTTTTTGTCCAATTCACCTCTTTTTCGATTAAGCTGATGACAAAATCGTAAAATTGTGGCAGAAAATTTGCGAAAGCCTCGTTCGCGGCGTCTTCGTCCGTTTTCTTGTCGTTATTACTATTAGTATCGTTCGGCGGACTGTTTTCATTCATCATCAACCCATCGTTATAGGTCTTCTCTTCGAACGCGACCCAAAACTCCATGGCTGGCGAGACCACTCTCGCCTCGGCGTACGCGCCTTCGATACTCTCGTTCTTCCCGATGCTCCTCAACGCGTCCCGGGCGTCTCGAGCAAACTTGATCGAATCTCGACTCCCGCTGCTGCTCACCATAGTAGTACTACTGCTCATATTCACCCCTTTATCCATCTCCAAAGCTCGCAACAAAGCCGGCCTCGCCGCGCTCTCTAACCGACTCTCCAAAACAGCGATCCTATCTCTCCCGTCTGCGAATTCCGGCACGTCGCCGACGATCGCCAACCCTCGCTTCATCCTCACCAACGCATCCGCCATGTTGCTCACGTTCTCCCCATTAAACACCGAATCCACCGAATGCATCAACTCTGCCAACCCTGCTGCCTCGCTCAGCGTATCTCTCGCTCTTTCCATCCTCGATTTCACCTCGTCGATTTTCCTCAACCGCTCGATGCTTTGTTTCGACGGAAACTCCGTCTCGTCCAACGATCGCGAAATATTCTTCACCGTATTCGTCAAACTCTCCACGTTCTCCTCTAAAACTTCAATCTCACCAATCGCGGTTGGAATTCGTTTCACCCCGAGTTGCGATTCGCGTTCCAGTTGTAACGAAATGTCCTCCCCGAGAAGTTGCAAGCGCATTTCCAGCTCCGATAAGAGTCGTTCCAATTCCACGTTTTCGTCGGTGATGTCGTTCGCGTGATGTTGAAGGTGCTTCTTCTTCTCATCGTTGTTAAAACACTGTCGCGCCGCGACGTTCACGTAATGAATCGGATCGAAGCGCGGGTCGTTGAACTCCTCCATTTGTCTTCTTCTTCTTCTTCTTCTTCTTCTGTGATGAGAGAAAACAAACAAACGCAAAGTGTATACTATATAGTAAACAAAACTTCTGCGCAAAACTTCTCTCAAATTCCTTTGTTGTGTGATTCGTTTTTTCTCCCTCGAGTGAAAATGAAAAAATCTTTTCTCTTTTTTTTTTTTTTTTTTTTTTTTGTTTTTTTTTTTTTTTTTTTTTAACTTATTAAAAACAAAAACCAAA
>Ga0255755_1003159_pt1 | contig 12891 bp, 17 predicted proteins | sample 011ome_18_FD_179955 | JGI IMG/M metagenome (GOLD analysis project Ga0255755, IMG submission 179955) | Coastal salt marsh microbial communities from the Groves Creek Marsh, Skidaway Island, Georgia - 011501BT metaG (version 2) | ecosystem: Environmental > Aquatic > Marine > Intertidal zone > Salt...
GTTTTCCAACGAAGTGGTACATCTTGGAGTCAAGAGGCATTCATGACAAGTACTGATAATGAACAAAACTACAGGATGGGTGTTATGGTAGCCATATCTAGAGACGGGAACTTAATATGTGCGGGGATCGCTCCGTCGGCTCGGACAGCAGGCGTTGTTTATTTTTATAAAAAAAGTGGGAGTAGTTGGGATGATACTAGTAGTCCAGACACATCTTTAAATTTTGGCCTCGCCAATGAAGTAGAAAGTAATTACTCACCAAGAATGTCAATTTCAGATGTACAATCTGGTTATTATTACATAACTATTGCATCGACAAACACTATTGTTTTGGGTCGTTATTTATTTTCGAGTAGTACTTATTCCACACTTAACTCGTTATCATGTTCAGAATGTAGTGGTACTGCTATATCAAATGACGGTTTGTATGCACTCGGGGGTTCTGCTTATACAGTGTATAAGTACGTGAGGAATTCGACTACTTGGTCCCTAGAATCAACTATTACTAAATTTGACGGCGTCAATGATTATGGCTACGGTGATTCATTAAGTATGAAAACATCAAATATTTATGCTGTAGGTGAACCCGAATGGGTTTCTGGGGCCACAAATAATGCGGGTAGGGCATACCTTACGACTGGCGGGTCAAGTGGTGGAAGTTCAAATATTGATGTGAATGTGGCAGCACTTTATGTGAGCACAAACGTGGAAGTCACCGGTAACATATCTTCGTTTACTGGTAAACACTTATGTTCTTCTGAATACGCGTTATATCCGGGACAAATAGTCGTCGCTGATAAAAACCAATACATTAACTTAAATGGAGGTCTTGTCACGGGTAAAGATGCCATAAGATCACGCGAGAGTTTACCTGTAGTTTCTTTATCAAACGTAGTAAACGATAAAAATGTAATAGGAGTCGTATATTCCAATGAAATACGACAAGATACACGCAAACAAAATTTAGGTGGAATATGCGTAAACACACACAAAGAACTTGGAGATGATAGAGTCATAATAAATAGTCTAGGTGAAGGGGCCATGTGGGTCGTAAATACGAATGGGTCCATATCAGCCGGTGATTACATTACGTCATCTAATGTACCAGGTTACGGTCAAAGACAAGACGACGACGTGTTACACAATTATACGGTCGCAAAAATAACGATGGATTGTGATTTTAATCCACAACAGCAACCAATACAAAGAATAAAAAAGGATGAAAATGGTATAAATGTACTCGATAGTCAAGGGCGTCTTCAATGGGAAGACACCGACGAAACGGAGTCACCTTATGAAATCAAGTACATCACTAGTACTGGTTCACAAACAGATCAAGCTAACGCCGCGTATATAGCGGCGTATGTTGGGTGCACGTTTCACTGTGGATAAAAATAGAGTTTAATAGTAGATGATAGTACAGGCTTTTAGTGGTGAAGTCGAGGTCGCATCAAATTTGAGTGTGAATACAAACACGTTACACGTAAACGCACAGACCAGTAATGTAGGTATAGGAAAAATAAATCCTTCCTATAATCTGGATGTTAATGGTTCTATAAATTCGTCTAATGTATACTTAAATGGCATTGAAATAACTAATACGAACAATGTATGGTCGAGTAATGGAGAACATATTTATTATACGAGTGGAAATGTTGGTATTGGAACTTCGAGCCCGGCTCAAAAACTACACGTTAATGGAACTCTCGGTATAAATGATTCGACGGCTATGTTTGCCACTACTACACCCTCTCTCGTTATAACATCTAATTTACAAGTAACTGGGACAACAATATTATCTTTTACGGGTCAACACAGGTGTTTTCCAACTAGAATACTCCACGAAGGTTTTGTCGTATCCGCAAACAACAATAAGTACGCGTCTTTAAACGGTGAATTACAAACTGGTGTTAGAGCCATTAAAATTTCGGAAAGTCTTCCGGTAGTTTCTCTTTCTAACACATCGAATGATCCATCTGTTTTTGGGGTCGTAGATAGACGTGAAGGACGTCTCAGAACAGATGACGCACACGGCATAGGCACACACTCCACTAAAGAACTTGGAGATGATAGAGTCATAATAAATAGTCTAGGTGAAGGGGCCATGTGGGTCGTAAATACGAATGGTTCTTTATTGGCAGGGGATTACATCACGACGTCTAATGTACCTGGATACGGTCAAAGACAAGACGACGACGTGTTACACAATTATACGGTCGCAAAAATAACGATGGATTGTGATTTTAATCCACAACAGCAACCAATACGAAGAATAAAAAAGGATGAAAATGGTATAAATGTACTCGATAGTCAAGGGCGTCTTCAATGGGAAGACACCGACGAAACAGAGCCATCTTATAAAATAAGGTACTTAATGGCTAACGGTGTAGAAGTACACGAATCAAACGCCACGTGTATAGGTATAGCGGCGTATGTTGGGTGCACGTTTCACTGTGGATAAAAATAGAGTTTAATAGTAGATGATAGTACAGACTTTTAGTGGTGAAGTCGAGGTCGCATCAAATTTGAGTGTGAATACAAACACGTTACACGTAAACACACATACCAGTAATGTAGGTATAGGCAAAATAAATCCTTCCTATAATCTGGATGTTAATGGTACACTCAATGCTTCCAGTTTATACATAAATGGTTCAAAACTAGAACTTAACGATTGGTCGAGTAGTGGTAGTGATATTTATTACACGAATGGGAATGTTGGCTTTGGAACAAACGAGTTTTTACACGAATTAAATGTAGATAGCGAATTTAGAATATCAAACATATCTAATGCGTCCACATTTTCTGATTTGAGCGGAGAAGGAATGTATCAACAATTATTATTAACACTTCCTAATGGGGGAACACAAGATGGTCGTATTGGTATGACACCCAGTTCAAATACAATTGTTGCCGGAAATGGTAGTAGTGTTTATATTTACGACGTAGACACCGTAAACGATTCATTAACACTTAATCAAAGTTTTTCCAACGTAGATTCAGGGCATGGCTATCACGCATCTGTGTCAGGAGACGGTAGTCGCGTCTTAACAACTAGTTTAAGCAAAGTATACGTGTATGAAAAGTCTGGAGGAGCGTGGTCTCTTCAATCATCGTTTTCCAGAAATGGTGCAGCGTCCTTAATTAGTCTTACAGACCAGGCTATATCGAGAGACGGAAATCATATAGCTCTTAGTATCAATCCGCTTGCTAGTGGAATTGGTACAGCAAATATATTTACTTGGTCTGGAACTTCTTGGGGTTCTCAATTTAGCATAACACCCACCGATGGCGGAACATACGACAGTTACGGAAAAAGCGTGGCTTTTTCCGAAGACGGAACATATTTTATTGCGGGCTCTCCTCGTCACGACTTGAGTGGTTCCTCTGCTTCAGGTACCGCTTACATATATGTGAAAACAGGTTCGGGTTCAACGTGGGATCTACAACAAAAACTCACACGACCATCGGAAACTATTAACGCAAATGATTTAGCCGGAGAATCGGTCGACATATCAAGCGACGGGTCCGTGTGCGTATTGGGTGCACCTAACAAAACCGTGAACAGTGGTTCTAATGGCTCAGTTTTTATATATACGAGGTCTGGTAGCACGTGGACATATCAAACCCAAATCCTCCACCCAGATGGTGGTGGTGACGAAAATACTGAATATTATTTCGGTGAAAGTGTGTCTATCACACCGAAAGGTGATAAAATATTAGTCGCTGCACCAGTAAAATCATCCAACAACAATGGAAATCCTTCCTCCTTTGTATTCGAATATGATGGTTCTTCTTGGAACCTTATTGGTGAAGAACTAGATTCTGGTACTAATCCTGCCGATTATATACGTACTTATATAACTCAAAAATACGCACTATTATCAGATACTCTTTTTGGTAGTGAACAAATTTTAAAAATCGACAGTTCATTGGAGGTAAATGGAAATCTCACGTCCTTCACGGGTCAACACATTTGTCACACAAAAATTGATTTTGAACCAGGTCTCATAGTCTCCGCAAATAAAAACAAATACGTAAATTTAAATGGGCCTGTCGTCACTGGAAAACGCGCTATAATTTCAGATGAAAGTCTCCCGATCGTTTCACTCTCTAACACGGTAAACGATAAAAATGTTTTTGGGGTCGCGTGTTACATGGAAGAAAGTGGTACACTCACAAGAAAACAGGAGAATGGGGGTATCATCGTGAATTCTCATAAGGAGCTTGGTGATGATAGAGTCGTCGTAAATAGTCTAGGTGAAGGAGCCGTGTGGGTTGTGAATACAAATGGATCTTTATCATCCGGAGATTACATTACGTCATCTAATGTACCTGGCTACGGCCAAAAACAAGACGACGATGTGTTACACAATTATACAGTCGCCAAAATAACTATGGATTGTGATTTTAATCCATTAGAACAGCCCGCACAAATAATAAAAAAAGATGAAAACGGTGTAAACATATTAAACAACGAAGACTTACTCCAATGGGAAGATCATCCCACAGAAACGGAAAAGGCCTACCAAATAAAATACCTCACATCTGAAGGTATACAAACCGACCAAGCAAACGCTGTATACATCGCAGCTTTCGTTGGCTGTACGTACCACTGCGGCTAAAATCCACTCTCTCCGAATGTACCGTTCCACATTCGCTGAATGTGCCTAAAAATAACCTCCCCCAATATTAGATATGTCTGGTTCCCTCATTCAACTCGCCGCGAAGGGTGCCCAAGACGTGTACATCACGAATTCAGCGGGTATCTCTCTCTTCAGGACCAAGTATACCAGACACAAGAATTTCTCTCAGGCTCCAAAATTGATTAAGATTCTCACGAACAAAGATTCTACCGTAATCATTCCGTCCTACGGGGATCTCCTCGATGGACTTTGGCTCGAGGGGGACGACATCGTCAATAAATTTTCCGGTGCAACTTTCCATCTCTACATAGGTGGAACCAAAGTTGATTCCCAACCTTTCGATTTCATCGCGGATATCTGGCAAAACTACATGGCCGAGACCTACACGAAGTCCCAGGAAATTAACAATGCGACCTCGACGTCGAACACAAAATTCATGCCTCTTCACTTTTACTTTTGCGACCACGACATGTTTTTGCCGCTCGTCGCGCTTCAGTATCACCAGATCGAACTCAGGATAGATTTCGCGAATCCATCGCAAGCGGTGGATGTCAAACTTTACGGAAACTATGTCTACCTAGACACGGAAGAGCGTAAATTCTTTGTGGATAACCCACACGAATTCGTCGTGACCCAAGTTCAAAAACAAACCTACGATACCTCCGATAATCTCGATATCTCATTTTTCAATCACCCTGTCAAGTCCTTGTTTTTCGGACACCCAACAGAAAGTGGTATTCTCTCAAACGATAAGTTCACGTTCGATACCGCCGATATCTACCTCAACTCCACTGCTCTTGTGGAAAATATGTCTCCGCTCTACTTCCACTCGATACAAAACTACAAACACAGTAAGTTCGGGATCAACCAGTTTGATGAAAATGAAAACTGCCCTTTCTACACGAGATACTACGCCTACCATTTCTGCAAGAATGCGTCCAGCTACACGCCCACTGGAACATGTAATTTCAGTCGTCTCGACGACGCGAAGATCACACTCCGGAATGTTCAGCGTGGTACACTTAGAACAGGCGAAAAGATCACTGTGTACGCAGTCAACTACAACATACTCAAAGTGAAGAATGGCATGGCTGGTATTTTATTTGGTAATTAATAGTAGTAGTCATGCCTTTCATAGGCAACGCAGGACAATTTTCAAATATTTTCGAAAAAAACTACGCGACAACCACACTCAGAATTGTGGAGGGTGACGCATTGTACCAATCGTACAATCCAGCGGACAGTCACTACAAGCTCATCACGAATCTAGAAGAAATCGTGGCCATCGGGGGTACGACTTCTAATCTCGTTCGTTTCTCTAACACGGCCACGAGTCTTACGGCCGCATCTAATGTCGGTGTGGCAAACACGGATCCAGAACACACGTTGGATGTGGGTACAAAGTTTTGGGTAGATGAGAATGATGCAAACACGGTTTGGGTCAATGGAACCACTTACTCCACAGATTTTAAGGGGGAAACATTTACTTTGGATGACAGCATTACCGTGAGAGATGTGTTAGTCGATAAAATGTACCCAAAAACCAATGGATTTATAGAAGTGACATCTAATATAGGTATAATTAATACCGAGCCTGCACACAATCTCTCCATAGGTGCAAACGTTCACATAGATGAGTATGGTTCAAATACGTTTTGGACGAGTGGGAACGTATTTGCATCTAGACTACAACTTGAGAATGATTTATTAGTTGGCACGAATCAATTTTTAGTGGATACCACTACATCAAACGTGGGAATAGGTACATTGACCCCTATGTATGAATTAGAAGTCGTGGGTAACGTGTATGCTTCACAAAACATAACAGAATTATCTGATGCGCGTTACAAGGAAAATGTGGAACCCATTGGACATGCACTCGAAAAAGTGTGTTCCATCAGTGGATACACGTATAATAAGATAGGAGATTCCCGAAGAAACGCAGGTGTTCTCGCGCAAGAGGTCATGGAAGTCCTCCCAGAGGTCGTACACGGTTCGGAAGACACGAATTACTCTGTGTCATATGGGAACATGGTGAGTCTTCTCATAGAAGCTATAAAAGAGCTTAAACTAGAAATCGATGAATTAAAGAAGTCGAAATGAACATCATAGATGTGTTTGGGTTCGCGAGTTCGATACTCATAACCATCATGTTTATTCCGGAAGTCATACACGTTTATAAAAATCACGATGCGAAAGCGTTAAACTACACTTTTTTACACTTAAATCTTCTTGCGAGCATGTTTGCGCTCGTATATTCCATACATTACGAGGTAGTACCCATGACCATCACGAATGTGGCGGCTGGGTTATTTTCAATAGTGATGTATCGTTTTAAATATACAAAAGAGCTTAAAGAAAAGGAAAGTAATACTAATGAAGTGGGGGTATGAACCCCTCTTCAAACCAGGCTCTCATAGTGTAGTGGTCATCACTTTGGACTTTGAATAATATTGAAGCAAATCCAACAACCCTGTTTCGAATACAGGTGGGAGCTTTATCCGGCCTTAGCTCAGATGGAAGAGCAATGGATTGTAGTGGTATGAAATGAATCCTCCATGGGTCAGGTGTTCGAATCACCTAGGCCGGACCCATTCACCTATCTTCTAGTGGTTAGGAATGTCGGCTGTTAACCGATCAACCAGAGTTCGAATCTCTGTGGGTGAGATTATCTTTTTAAATGTGTTGTTCCGTATTTAAAAAGATAACATTTGCGCGCGATTTTGAGTAAATAAATATATCATAGTATTGTAAAGCCCCCATAGTTCAAAGGTAGAATGTGGATTTAGTAAGTCCAAGAAGAGAGATCGATACTCTCTGGGGGCAAACGGGATGACGCAGAGGTTTAGCGTGTCGGGCCCATAAAACGCGTGTGTTTTATCAGGTCACCCGGAAGTCGAATGTTCGAATCATTCTCCCGTTAATTTTTAGAATCTCTCCAGGTTGTAAAAATTATACCTTTCTTTTCAACTGAAACACGTGTTCGACGACGATACTCGCACCCATGAACGTCAAAATCGCGTTATCGTATTGAAATCCGTACGCCACGAGCGCGAAACCCCAGATAAACGCCAACAGATCCGTCACGGGTGCCGCCATGTAACTACAGTTCGACTCGGTTGGTAACGATGCCTCCATGATTTGATAATATGCATACCCAGCGATGGTAGATAGCACCAGAGCAATGGTATGTTTATTCATGTGATAACCCCACATAAAAAAATAACCTCACTATATATAAAATGTCTGGTGGTATTGCCCAACTCGTCGCTGTCGGTGCCCAAGATGCCCATCTCGTCGGCCAACCTGAAGTCAGTTTCTTCAGATCTAACTATCGTCGTCACACGAACTTCGCCCAAACTGTGGAGCGCCAAGTGCTTCAGGGCACTCCATCCGCGAACGGCATCTCCACCGTTCGTTTCGAACGCAAGGGTGACTTGCTCGGATACTGCTACATCACGCGCCGTAACCCAAATGCTTACAGCAAAAGCACGTGGGCCTCGCGCATCAAGAAGGTCGAGCTCTTGATTGGTGGCCAAGTCATCGATGAACAAACGTCTGTGTTCTCTCAGAACATCGCACCAGTCACGATGGCCCAAAACTACACGAAGTCTCCAATTGCGAACAACGCGGACTGTTCGTTCTACCCACTCAGATTCTCTTTCTGTGAAAACTGGCAATCCGCGATCCCATTGATCGCACTCCAGTACCACGATGTGGAATTGCGTATCACGTGGAACGCCCCAATTGACACGGATTACGAAGTCCACGCGCAGTACATATACTTGGACACGGATGAACGCACCACTTTGGCGTCGCTCCCACAAAACATGGTGATCACCCAAACACAGAAGTCTATCGCGTCCATCGCCGCCATCCAAGAGGTGAACTACAACCACCCAATCAAGTACATCGCGTCGTACGATAGCGGTGGTCACGGTTTCTCCTCTGGCAAGGTCAAGTTGCAAATCAACGGTACCGATGTCGCGGATGCCAAGCCAGCGAACCCACACTACATGGGGTGCAGCTTGTACTACCACACCTCGTCGTCCACGATTGATGTTTCAGATGAAACCATCTTCTTGTACCCATTCTGCCTCGAGACCTCCAAGCTCCAGCCAACCGGTTCTCTCAACTTCAGCCGATTGGACTCTGCGCGATTCGTTACTGATTCGGGTACCTTCGGTGAAGACATGTACGCTGTCAACTACAACATTCTCCGCATCGAAAACGGTATGGGTGGTTTGATGTACTCGAACTAAATTTATTTACACACTAATAACAAATGCTGTGGAAGTATTTGTTTCTTCTAGGATTTGTGTTCGTACTCACGTACGATCCAAAATCCAGGACACTCGAAAATTTCATCGCACCGAATGCCCCGTGTAGAGAAGGACATTATCAGGAGGTGCAATTCGCAGAAAAAGGTTATCCATGCCCACAGAACAAACAAACACATATGGGCGCAATTATATCTACTTAAAAAGATTCAACGTTTCTATTACATAAATATGTTGTCCTTCGACCGAGAGACTCTCACGATCGTGGCCATCGTGACGTGCATCGCCGCGACTGTGTACATCTATAAGGAATTCTCCAAAGCTAAAGATGATATCGAAGGTATCAAAGGTTTCTGTAATAAACTCGTTCAAGCGCACACCCCACCCCAACCCCGTCCAACGACCTCTAAGACCATCGCCGTAGAGGAAGACGACGAGGATGATGAACCAACTCCCGTAAACGCCGAGTCGGAGGAAAATTAACATCTCCGGAAATTATAACTTGCGACCAGCGCAATGAAAAAATACAAGGCCATCGCGATACCGGTAACATTTACGGGAGATAAACCAAGGTTCCTCACAGTGAGAGATAAGCGCTTCAAAGATTGGATATTTGTCACGGGAGGGTGTAGACGACGGGAGATTTTTAATCCCATTCGTTGTGCTCTCCGTGAACTCGAAGAAGAGACGCGTGGGGTCGTGTCTCTTAAAAGAGGTGAATATACAGAATTTAAATTTACAGTCAAAGAGAGTCCCACAGTGGACCTCGAATATAACGTATTCGTATTCTTTGTGAATTACACGAAACCAGAACAATCCGAACTCGTTAAGAAATTCAACGAAGAAAAACAAAAAATGATGATTAAAAAAATACAAAAGCAACCCATCAAGCGCACACACGATGAAAACGATTTCATGGCTTTCGAAACACTTCAGGAGTTTCGGTCAAAGAAACAGTGGGATAGGATCACCAAAAATATCCTAGAAAACCCAGAATTCTATGCGTGTGTGACTTCTTTGGATAGAAAATCCTTTGCTATAAAATAATGAAGTCCAAGAGTTACATTCTCATGCAAATCAAGGACTTGCTTTTAAATAGACGTGATTACAGCGAACGCAGGGCATCTGCATACATCGAAGATGTCAAAGAAAAAACAGTCTACGAACTCTTAACCTTGAAAAAGGAACTCAATGAATCAGAGGAACTGTATCCAGACGTGTCTCTCATGCGTACCATAAGACACGGCATAGAAGATGAAGATGATTAAAAAAATGAATAGATGTATTGGTAAGTAAGGATGTTCAGAAACTGGTGCAAGACCAATGGTTTCTGCAAAGCTACCAATCTATCACATGTGCTCATGGACGGCGGTGTCCTATCCGTGCCTTTTGATAGATTGAATGACTTTTATGAAAAGTATGTGGAGTGTATAAACTCGGGCGAAAAGCTCTTCGTGGTCGAACAAAAGACTGTGGACGCGTACAACTTTTTCGTGGACCTCGATTACAAGGATGACGACGCGATGACTATGGAAGAAGTCGAGCGCGTGTGTCGTGTCATTTGTGATAAAGTGTCTAAATACGGTGGAAAGGACGCCCTCGTCTCCGTTGCAAAACCAAAACCTGTGGGTGACCTCATGAAAACGGGTGTACACATCAATTGGCCCGATTTTCCAGTCAATAGATCATCAGCCATCGCACTCCGTCAGCACATCATATCTACACTAACACTCGTGTACGGTTCCAAAGATTGGGAAAACATTGTGGATTTATCCGTGTATGGAAGCAGTGAAAGGAATACAAAAGGGAGTGGTTTCAGAATGCCTTGGTCACATAAGAAGGGTAAACACGAGGCGTGTAATGGTGCGGGGTGTGCTGCATGTGATAAGGGAAAGGAAACACAGGGTGAGTATTTGCCTGTATTCATTTACAAACATGGTCCACTCGCTATGTTTCAGCGAGTTTCACCCGAACCGAGTGTGAAACTCATGCACATGGCCACACTCCGAACACAAAACGTGGAACCGAAGATCATTGAAGGAACAAAGAAGGTTGAGGGTACGTTCACGGCCGCGCAGACCAAAAATGAGTTCACGGATCCAGAAACATTGGCGCTTCTAGAAACCTTCATTCGACGAAACATGGATGGTCAAGTGAACGCGAGGGTCACAAAGATTTACAAGGAAAAGAACAGTTATCTCGTGGCTACGACGTCCAGATATTGTGAAAATACAAAGAGACAACACGGGTCAAATCACGTGTGGTTTCACATTTTAGGAGACACCATCTGCCAAAAATGTTTCTGTAGATGTGAAACCATTCGCGGGCGTCACTACGGATTCTGTAAAGACTTTTCAGGACGCAGACACCAACTCCCAGAAAACATCGTGGAAAAGCTCGACGTCACGAAGTACAAACCCATTCCAAAAAAGAAGGTGGAACCTAAACCCACCAACGATGTAAAGGGTGATCTCAAAAGGTACATCCAGAGACACATACTCAAGGATGTAGAATTTGACATCACGGACATCAAGAAACAAAAGGGTATCAAGAAGAGAGCCATACACACAAATCACGCGTGTACCGCATGTTCCCAAACAGTGTCCTTCAACACAGACAAGGGAACGATAAAACAGGTGTGTGCGTGTGCCACTCGCGCGCACTTACTTATAGATAAAATAGCAAGTAAGTTATAGATGCTAGCAGTTGTATTCCTCATCGCAGTCATTTACATGTCCTCGAAGCTCATTAAAAAGGGTGTGGAGCTAGACACACTCGATTCTCTCATACGCGAAACACACAAGTATTCAGGACTCAATGAAGTTCTGTACCGTGAATTCCTCGCCAACATAAACATGGCGAGGGAGTACAAGGGACACGACGATATCTCCAGAAAACTCCTCGAACGCGCCATCAAAAACATGGAAGAACTCGCACTCTACGGCCCTTCTTCCGATTCTACGCTCATAGAAGAAATCGATGACCTTCTCGTGCGCATAACGCTCGAATTTGAGCTTTTATACAGAAGAACTTAAAGATTACGCACGTTTTAAACAAAAATGGCTACCAGAACACGCGCAGGACGAGTTTCTAAACCACCGGAACGTCTCGAAATCTTCGAAGAAGTCGAAGACGATTACACGGATGACGACGAAGACTACGAGGATGACGAATCCGATTTTTACTCCGAATCAGACGATGAATCTGAAGACGATCATGACGATGATGAAGATGCCGATGAAAACGGTAACTTAGCTGGATTCATCGTGGATGACGAAGAGGATGAAGACGAAGATGAGGAATAATCTACTTAAAAAAATCATCCGCCATTTTATAAAATGGAGAGCGATATAGGTAATCCCATTGAATACACTCCAGATATCATGGATAAACAAGAAACGTCTTCTCTCAGAGACGTCATGGATGAACCACCACAAGAGGAACAGTCCATGTATTACTATGCACCTCCACCTCCACCACCTCATTCGCCGTACCAAATGCATCCCGAAAAGATAGATCTATTCGGTAACCTCGACAAGACTGCCTACATCGTCATCTTCGTCGCCTTCATTCTGGGATTCTTCATGGGGAAAACCATGCAACCAGTCATCCTTCGTCCAGGTTGAGAATCCCTTAAAGTCAGTCGTGGGTTCATCCTTTGACTCCAAAAAATATGCTCTGCTCACTACGAGTGGGTCTCTAGAAATAGCGTCTCCAACTTCGGTCGCAGACACGTGACTAGGTTCATCTTCCATCTTCCGTTTAAGTTCTCTGACTTCTCTGTCTTTCAGAATTAAACCGAATATGTACAACACGATAAGAATGGTCACCACGTTGAGTGCGATGGTCAACATACTTATTATATGTGTGATTTTAATTTTTCATTTTAGTTCGATGTCGCTTCTTCGCCTTGTTCGACTTCACCGCCTTCAGTCGCTTGCCCTTCCGTTGACTTCACTTCTTCG
>Ga0255755_1003179_pt1 | contig 12830 bp, 14 predicted proteins | sample 011ome_18_FD_179955 | JGI IMG/M metagenome (GOLD analysis project Ga0255755, IMG submission 179955) | Coastal salt marsh microbial communities from the Groves Creek Marsh, Skidaway Island, Georgia - 011501BT metaG (version 2) | ecosystem: Environmental > Aquatic > Marine > Intertidal zone > Salt...
CAAGAAAAAAATTTGATGAGGCAAACTTAGAGGATTTAACAAATTCGATAAAAGAAAGAGGGATGATACAACCAATCATTGTTAGAAAATCAAGCAATGAAAATTTAAAATTTGAAATCATAGCAGGTGAGCGGAGGTGGTTAGCAGCACAGAGAGTAGGCATGCATAATGTTCCGGTGGTAATCACAGAAGCAGATGACTTAAAATCTTTAGAGTTTGCGATAGTTGAAAATGTTCAAAGACATGATTTAAACCCTCTTGAGGAAGCCCAAGGTTATAAACGTTTAATAGATGAATTTTCTTATGATCAAGAAAAGGTTTCAAAATTTATAGGTAAAAGCAGAAGTTATATAACTAACTCTTTGAGAATACTGACTTTACCAGATGAAGTTATAAAATTAATAGAGTCTCAAAAGTTATCAATAGGACATGCTAAGATTTTAGTGGGCTTAGACAATGCAAGTTTTGTAGCAAATAAAATTTTAGAAAATAAACTCTCAGTAAGACAAGCAGAAAATTTTGTTCAATTATTTAAAAAGAAACGACATAAGTCAAAGACCATAAAAGATACTAATATCATTGCTCTTGAACTTTCTGTGTCAAATAAAATAGGATTAAATGTAGAAATAAAAAATAATAAAAGGAATAAAGGAAAGATTTCTTTTGAGTATAAAGACCTAGATCAACTCAATAAAATTATAGATATAATTAAATCTAATTATTAGTTGTTATAGAAGACTGATGTAAAATAAAATCTGTAATTAAATTAATTGAATTGTTGATATTTTTTTTAATTTGTAATTCAATTTCATTAATTGAATAGATTAGTTTCTTAATATTTTGTGGTTTCCATTTACTAATTTGTTGTTTAGTTATTTCTTTTTCTTTCCAGAAGATAGGTGGTCTCGCTGAAGATACTGTTAGCTCAATATTTTTATTACTTTCAAATGTTATTGATAAAGCTAGTAACTTTTTTGCTTTAATCAAAAAAGATCTAGTAATCATCATACAGTCTTCGTTGCTAAAATTATTTTCGTTTAAAATACTAATTATTTTCTTACTATTCTTAGCAAGACAATTATCAATAAGCTCGGATATACTGTGGTTTTCATTTAAATTAATAAGTCTTGATATATTCTCACTGCTAATTGTTTTTCCATCTTTGCTAAAAAGCTCAATTTTTTGAAGTTCGTTTATAAGTGTCTCTCTGTCACCATTGCATTTGTTCACTATCAGGTTTATGTTGGAAGGTGAAATTGAAATTTTTTTATCTCTTAAAAAATTATATGCTAATTTAGATAATGTTTGATCATTGTCTGGATAACAAGCTATGCAAATAAACTGTTTTTCTTTTTCAAAAAACGTTCTTAGCTTTGATTTTTTTTCTAAATTATCTGCATTAAGAATAATTGTTACGTCTTGAATGTTTTTTTTATATAGATCATCTATAATTTTTAATATTTTATCGCTCGATCTTTTTATGATAATTATTTTTTCTTCATCAAAAAGGGATTTAGATAATATACTTTCTAAAAAACTGTTTTGATTTTCTAAAATTTCTTTTTCATCATGATTGGATGCATTTTTTTTGTCTTTAGTTAAAACATTTATGATCTCATTTTTTAATCCTTCATTTTTTCCGTATAGAAGGATAAATTTATTTAATTTTAAATTGACTCTGTGTGTCTCAAAGTGTTTTATTATCACTATAGTTTAGAGAGTTCTGTTAAAAGTTCTTGTGTTATGTTTGAAGATAAGCTTTGAATAAGATTTCTTTCATAATCTCTTTCATCAACTAAATTATCCATACTTTTCATATAATAAAACTCATTAAAATTTAAATATTTTTCACCTTCATCTAATATAATTTTAAAATCTACATTTGCAGCTAATTTATACTCAGTTGTTGCTCCAGTTTTATCCTTAGAGATTGCACTCTTTAAATAATTAGATTTCATAGTTATTGAATATTTTTTATTTCCCTGAGGTCTATAATATTGTTTTAAATTAAAATTGATAAATTTATTTATTAATTGATCTCCTTTGAACTCAACCATTTCGATTTGAAAATTTCCAACATTATTGTTATTTACATATACAGGGGTATATCCACAGCTAGATAAGAAAGTAATTATAAATATAAAAATTATTTTATTTTTAAACATTTTTATATAATAATATTAATTATCTTGTTGGGTATATAAATTTTTTTCTTAATTTCTTTGTTAAAAAAATATTTTTTTAAGCTAACATCTTTTATCAATATCTCTAAAAGTTCTTTTTCATTAATATCTTTTTTAACTTCCGTTAAAGCTCTTTTTTTACCATTAATTTGAATAACTATTTTTGTAATATCATTTTCAATCATCTTTTTATCAACAGGTGGCCAGTAAATGTCGTCTTTTGTATCTATTAAACTTAAACATTCGTTTGAAAAATGAGGAATTAATGGATTAATTACTGTTAAAATTTTAATATAATTTTTAGTTAAAGTTTCTTTATTAATAGGCTTATTCAAATTTTTTATTAAAAATGAATTTAGCTCATGAATATTTGCAACAATTTTATTGTAATTAAAATTATCTAAATTTTCGGTAACTTTTTTTATGAACTCATTTGTATATTTTTCAAAATTATTATTCTCAGTTTTTTTATGATCTTTTTTAATTTCTTCTATAATTTTTAGATTTAAATTCCATAATTTTTGAATAAATTTATAAGAAGACATTATTCCTTCATCTGACCATTGGACATCTTTTTCTGGTGGGCTATCTGAAAGTATAAAAAGTCTTACAGCATCTGAACCATAATTTTCAATAATTTCCTCTGGGTCTATCGTGTTTCTTTTTGATTTTGACATTGATTCTGAAGGGCCAATTTTAACTTCTTCTTTTTTGTTTTGTTTTAAAAATTTCTTGCCATCAATGGAAATAATTTCATCTGGACTTATCCAGTTGTTATTTTTATCCTTATAAGTTTCGTGACAGACCATGCCTTGAGTAAATAAACCCTTAAATGGTTCTGTTAAATTTAATTTTTCATTATTTGATGATAGAGATCGCATAAAAAATCTTGAATATAGTAAATGCAGAATTGCATGTTCAACTCCCCCAATATATTGATCTACAGGCATCCAGTATTTAACGTCCTCGTAGTCAAAACCATAATCTTCTTTATTTGGAGAACAGAATCTTAAAAAGTACCAAGAAGAGTCGACAAATGTATCAAGAGTATCAGTTTCTCTTGTGTATTTTTTTTCATCTATTACTATGTTTTTCCATTCAATATCTTTATCAAGCGGGTTGCCAGTTGGAGCAAGTTTTTTAATATCAGGCAATTTAACTGGAAGCATATCCTCAGGAATTTTTTTTGGTTGTCCTTTCTCATCATACATTATGGGGATTGGGCATCCCCAATATCTTTGTCTCGAAATACCCCAATCTTTAAGCCTAAAATTTATCTTTTTTTTTCCTAAATTATTTTTTTCAAGATATTCAATTGTTTTTATAATTGACTCATCTGGACATTTTAGACCATTTAAAAATGATGAATTGAATATGTAACCTGGGCCAGTGTAAGCTTTGTCAGTAATCTTGAACTGTTTATCATTTATATCTGGTGTAACAACTTCAGTAACACCTAAACCATATTTTCTAGCAAAGTCCAAGTCTCTCTGATCATGAGCAGGACAGCCAAAAACAGCACCTAAACCATAGTCCATTAATACAAAGTTTGCAAAATATACAGGAACTTTTATTTTTTTATTCAATGGATTTATTGCCAGCAAATTTGTTTTAAAGCCAATTTTTTCCGCATTAGCAATGGACTCCTCTGTTGTACCAGTAGATGAACATTCTTTCTTAAATTTTATGAAATCAACATCATTTTCATATAACTTTGATATTGGGTGATCGACTGATACCGCTAGAAAAGACATACCAAATAAAGTATCAGGTCTAGTCGTATAACATTTTATTTCCTTGATATCTTTTGAGGATTCTATTTGAAAAGCTATCTCACATCCAAAAGATTTTCCTATCCAATTTTTCTGCATTATTTTTACTTTGTTTGGCCACTCATCCAGAGTTTCCAAACTTTTCAATAACTCATCTGAAAATTTAGATATATTAAAAAACCACTGGTTTAACTTTTTTCTTTCAACTATTGCTCCAGATCTCCATCCCTTACCATCTATAACTTGTTCATTTGCTAATACTGTTTGATCGACTGGATCCCAATTAACATAATTTTCTTTTCTGTAAACAAGTCCTTTATCATATAATTCTAAAAAAAATTTTTGTTGATGTTTGTAATATTCTGGAGTGCATGTAGAAATTTCTCTATCCCAATCTATTGATAAGCCAAGTTTTTTCAATTGAGATTTCATTACTGATATATTTTTTTCGGTCCATGTTTTTGGGTCTAAATTATTTTGTCTTGCTGCATTTTCTGCAGGCATACCAAATGAATCCCATCCCATTGGATGTAGAACATTAAAACCTTGAAGTTTTTTGTATCGAGCCAAAACATCACCGATAGTATAGTTTCTGACATGACCCATATGAATTTTTCCAGATGGATAAGGGAACATTTCAAGGCAATAAAATTTTTTTTTATTTTTTATTATTGATGTTTTAAATGTTTTATTTTTATCCCAAAAATATTGCCATTTTTTTTCAACAGATTTAAAATTATACCGTTCCATTTTTATTTATTTTTTTGAGCTGATTAAATATATTTTAATCTCTTTCTAGAAATTTAAAATCTGGATTTTTTACTCGCTCATTTTGTTCTAAAATGGCCGCTTGTTTAAGAATTGCTAGTTTTATTTCTTTCTCAAGACCAGACTCAATTCTTGAAACTTTACATTTATTTAATTCATTGCAGATTTTTTGATAAACAATTACATCAATACCATCAGCTCTAATTTCATTTGATAAAAATTTCACTGTTATTTTAACTGAACTATCTTCATCATCATCATCATAAAACCAATCTGTGATAATAATACCTCCTGAATAATCAACATTACTTAAGGGCGTAAATTCTAATAATTTTATTGAAGCTCTCCACATAGGGTTCGAAGACGCAAATTCAAAAACTCCACCACGGTTAAGATTTCTTGCACCATCTAATAATCTGAACCCCCTACCTTCTTGAATATTTTTTTCTGCTCTTTTTTTTGCATTTGGATCGACTTTTCTTGCGTCAACTTTTTTATAAATCCCGCAACTAGCAAAATTAAAAAAAAGACAAATTATGCAAATTATTTTAAAGGTTTTTTTCATGATTATTCGGTGATTATTATAAAAAAACATTAAATATCATAGATTTTTTACTGATTAAAACTAATAATAGTGTGTTATTTTTGCAACAGTTATCAAATAATACACATGATTATTGATATAAATAAGGGAATTTAACTTAATTTTGATAAAAAGCCATCATTATTAATATTAATAATAATTAACAATAAAGGAAAATATATGAACATGAAAAAAATCGGGCTTACAGCCCTTGCTGGTTCATTAGTAGCTTCAACTGCTATCGCAGGTGAATTGTCTATTAGTGGAGGAGCAATCCTATCATACAAAGCGTTTGATGGATCAAATGATGCAACAGATAATCCTAACAAAATTGCTATGGACCAAGAGTTAACAGCTGCAGGTTCTGCTGAGTTAGACAATGGTATGACTGTATCTTTATCTCACGCATTAACTTCAACAGGTTCTGGTTCTGCTACTTCATCTATCACATTAGATATGGGTGACATGGGAACTATAGCTTACTCTGACGCAAGTATTGGTGGTGGTTTAAATGCTCTTGATGACATTACTCCAACAGCTTGGGAAGAAGTTACTGATGGTGTAGCTGGTGAAGTACAAGCTGGTATGGCTAACGGTTCAGGTTTTGCTTACTCAAACAGTGTAGCAGGTGCTGCTCTAAGTATTCAGTATTCTGAAAACTTTACAGCTACTGGAACTGATGGTACGCAAACAACTGCTGCTGCTGCTAACGGTCTTGGAACATCATACTCTGTAGGTGTTACTTATCCAGTAGCTGACACTGGTTTAACTATCTACGGTGGTATTGGTACAGAAGGTCAAGCGGATACTACAGAAATCGACCATGACACTATTGGTGTGAAATACGCTATGGGTGCATTTACTGTAGGTTACCAAGTAAATAACGAAGATAACAGTGCTGCAAATAACGCAGTTGCTGCTGATGAAGACCTAGAAACTGAAATTTTCGGTTTATCATTTTCAGTAAATGATGACCTTTCAATTTCATATGGTAATCACAAAACATCATCAACAGCGACAGGCGCATTAGATCAAGAAATTGATGGGGTATCAATTGCTTACTCTATGGGTGGAATGACGTTATCTGTTTACAATCATGATGGTGAAAACATTAGTAACGTTGCTGGTACATCAGAAGGTACTGAGATCAGCCTTGCTTTTGCGTTTTAATTAAACATTATATTTAATTTAGAAAAGGCCCCTTTACGGGGCCTTTTTTTTTGCAATTTGATTAAGAAAAGGAAAATAATCAACAAATTTATTGCTTAAGTTGACTGAGCTTTTATAAATTTTTTGTCTAGCTTGAGAGATACTTACTGTTTTAACAGGTGTTTTATTTTTATCGTAATTAATACAATTATTTTCAAATTCTAAATCACAAAAATCTAAAATTTTTTTAGTTTCATTTATTTGATCTGATACCAATGTTTCATAATGACTTTCATAAATAAAATTTCCCATTTTTTGTTTCCAAAAAGACATTAAATTAGTGTAAAGGTTAACATATTTAATTAAATAATTTTGATTATAGGCCCAACCCATGCTTGGCCCTTCAAATAAGTTTCTATAAATTGAAAAGGTGCTATCAACAATATTCCTGTTGCTATGAATTATTTTAGCTTTTGGAAAAAGAATTTTTATAAATCCAATCCATTGAAAATTAAAGGGCATTTTGTCTACTATAATTTTATTTTCATCATACAATTTATATTTTAATAAAATTTCATCAGATAATTTTTTTATCATATCTTCATCTAAAAGCACTTTTGAAGAAAAATTGACAAATGAAGCGTCATCTTTAAATTTGCTTTTAAAAAAATCTCCAAGAATATGGCTTTCTTCAGCACCAAAGACTTTTGAGTGAGCACTTATAATTTGATGTAATAAGGTTGTTCCAGATCTTGGTAAACCTACTATAAATATGAGATTTTCTCCTTTTCGATCGTTATCTTCTTGAAATTGAAAATTGTTAAAATAATTAATTATTTTTTTAATTTTATTTTCATGTGATTTAAAATTATAATCATGAAATGTTTTATATTTTGTTTCATTAGCTTTTAAAGTGTACTCAGCAAATTTTTCAATATTTTTCTGATCAAAGTATGATTTGGCTAAGGCAAAGTATAAATTAGATAAATCCTCATTATCAAGACTTTGGTCTTCAATTTTATCTAATAACATTTGTTGATGATTATCATTAATTTCGTATTTATGAATTTTACTAAATAATTGATAGGATTTTGTGTTTTTTGGAAATTTACTATTTAATTCATAGATTATTTTTTTTGCTTCAGTAAATTTGCCTAAAGAAGAAAGATTTAGAATAGAATAAATTAGTACCTCTTCCACATTATTGTTTAAATTATAAGCATCAGAGTAATGTTTAGTTGCTTGGTCGCTATGATTCAAACCTCCTTCAAGATGACCTAAATTAATGTGAGATGGTAAATGTTTAGGATTTAATTTTAGAACCTTATGAAAATAATTTCTTGCTTTTATTAATTCTCCAAGTTTTTTATAAGCAATGCCAATATTACATAAAATTGATGTTTCAGATGGTAACTTTTCATTGGCTAATAATAAAAAATCCAAAGCATTTTCAGTTTTGTCTAATTCAAAATAAGATAAAGCAATATAATTATAAACTATTGCTTGGTTCGGATTTTTTTTTAATAGTATTTTTGATTTTTTTATAGCCATATCAAACTCTTTTTTTTTGAAAAGAGAGTCAATTTTACTTAATTCTTTTTTAAGATATAAAAAATTTTTGTTATCCATTATTTTTTAATAATTTTTGAAACATTGAAATTGACGCAATACTATTTATTTTTAACAATTTGATTTTTTTTATATTATTTCTATTTATTCCTCCCAAAGATACTATATCTTTTTTAGTTAGTTTCATTAGATTTAAAAATTTGTAAATACCCAAAAATTTATTTGATTTCTTATTTTTAAAAATTGAAGATATAAAAATAGACGAGACATTCTGTTTTTCTTTTATTCTGATTTCTCTTAAATTATGTGCGGATCCAATTAATTTAAAATTTTTCTTTAAATTGAAAGAATTGTGTAAAAATGATTTATTAAAAGCTGGTATATAAGCCCCATCTAAATTTAATTTAATAGCAAGCTTAATATTATTGCTTATAAAAAATTTAATTTGTCTTCTTTTACAGATTTTTTTTAAAGTGATTAAATCTTTTATATTTGGAGAGTTTTGATAATTTCGGTATATTAATGTAGTATCTTTGGGAAGTAGCTCAACTAATTGGTTTTGATTTTTTTCAATAAAACAATAAAGTTTGTAAAAAAATTTATGCATAAAATAGTAAATAATTTATTAAAAATTCAAGACATATTAAACCAGTTAAAGTTGGATTTGCAAGAAGACACAAAAACAAAAATAATTGCGGTTAGCAAAACATTTTTAATGAAAGATATACAGCCACTTGTTCAACATGGTCATAAAGATTTTGGAGAAAATAAGATACAAGAAGCAATCAGTAAATGGTCAGATATAAAAGAAAAAAATCCTCAATTAAAACTACATATGCTTGGCAAAATCCAAACAAATAAAGTTAAGTTTTTATTACCATTATTTGATTATATTCATTCACTGGATAATCTTAAGCTTGCTCAAAAAATTTCAGAAGAAGAGACAAAAAAAAACAAAAAACTTAAAATTTTTATTCAAGTAAACATAGCTAATGAAAGCCAAAAAAATGGAATTGATGTAAATTATCTAAATGAGTTTTATTTAAAATGTAAAAACGATTTAAACTTAAATATAGTTGGTCTAATGTGTTTACCGCCCCAAAATAAAGAGCCAACAGAATATTTTTTATTATTAAAAAAATTGGCAAAAGACTTAAATATTTTTAATTTAAGCATGGGAATGTCAAATGATTATCCAGAAGCTATAAAATGTGGATCAACTCATCTTAGGATCGGATCTGAAATTTTTGGTAAAAGAAATTAGGATATTGTAATTTTAGTTTTTTTGTTGATTAGCTTAAGCAGAATTAGGAAGTCTTTTTTTTGTAAGGCAATACAGCCAGCTGTAGTGTGATAATTTTTTGTAAGATGTATGAATATGCAGCTTCCTTTTCCAGGAATTACTTTATTAAAATTATATTTTATTGGTATTAGAAGATCATACTTGTGGTCATTTCTATAAAGCGCTTCATGGTGAATTTTTTTATCAACTTTAATTAGTTTATTATATTTGCTTGGAATATTTACATCATCAGACCAACCCATAGTAGGCCTTATTTCAATAGTTTTTAAATGTGTTTTTGGTAATTTAATTCTATCTTTTCTAAAATATAGATGCTCAATTTTATAAGTACCTACAGGAGTTTTTTTATCTCCCTCAACTTTTTTCTTACTTAGCCCATTTTTACCTATACTGCATTTAAAATAAAAGCTGTCTATCTGAAGAGTATGTTTATTTTTTAAAAAAATTGTCATACTCTTACTATATATGAATGACCGAAATTTAATAGTTCACCGATTAAACTCATTGTATAAAATATTTAAAGAATTAGAAAAAGACTTAAATTTTAAAGTTATTGAAACCTTAGATGAAAAATCTTTAATAAATATAACTAAGAGTTTAAATAATTATTTAATAATATCAAATAAAGAAATTTCAAAAATTAATAATCAATATATTTTTAATCAATTGCCAATTAAAGTTTTCAGGATGATTGAAAAGTTAAACATTGAATTTTTAAAATTAAAATTTAATGAACAATCACAAGTTATCATTGGTGATTATACTATAGATATTAATGCTCGAAAAATGTTTTCAAATAATGCTAGCCTTAAACTAACAGAAAAAGAGGTAAATACTATAATTTATCTATCAAAAATAAATAAACCAATTACAATTAATGAACTACAATCTAAAGTCTGGGATTATAATTCAGATTTAGAAACTCACACAGTAGAAACTCATATTTATAGATTAAGAAAAAAAATTTTAAAAAGTTTTTTAGATAATAATTTCATAATTAGTAGAAACAATGGTTATCAAATTAAAAAATAAAAATCCTATAATTAAAAATTTATATTCAAAAAAATTTAAACCTAAGGTAGTTAGAGCAAAAAAAGGGAAGGGCAGTTTTAAGAGAAAAAAAGTTAAGCTTAAAGTCTAGCGCCAATTTGTTGTATTATTTTAGAAGACATTTCGGTACCTTTTTCTAAACTCTGTTTAATGGATAGTTTATTAATGTATCCATGTAAAAAGCCAGCAGCAAAGAGATCGCCAGCACCTGTAAGGTCCAAAATTTTAAGATTTTGATGTATGTTTGTTTCAATAACCTTTTGATCTTTAATAGCAATAGCACCTTTATCACCCCTAGTAACTACTACTAACTTATCTAATTGCTTTGAAAAGTTTATTATTTCTTCAAAATTTTTTGCTTCGATTAATGAAGTAATTTCTTGTTCATTAGCAAAAATTATATCTAACTTGTTTTGTACTAAGTTTAAAAAGTCAGATTTATGTCTGTCCACACAAAATTGATCAGAAAGTGACATGGCTACTTTATTTGCGTTGCTTATGGCTTTATCAAATGCTTTCTTAGGTTCTCCCTCATCCCACAAGTAACCTTCTAAGAATATTATCTCACTATTTTTAATTGCATCAGAACTAACATCATTTTCATTAATTTTTCCTGCTGTTCCTAAAAATGTGCACATTGTTCTTTCAGAGTCTGGAGTAATTAAGATTAAACAAGTACCCGTTGGCAGTTTTTCTCTCTTTTTAGAGTAAAAATATTCTACATTTTCTTTTTTAAGGCCCTCTTCATATTTTTCACCAAAATCATCTTCAGAAATTTTTCCAATAAATCCTACCTTGTTACCAAGTTGAGATAATCCCACTATAGAATTTGCTACAGAGCCCCCAGAAACAGTTTTTTCAATTTTAAGATTTGTTAATAAATTTTTGAACTCATTTTCATCAAAAAATAATTTCATTGTGCTTTTTGTAAGATTATTTTGATCAATAAAGCTGTCATCAACTTTACAAATAACGTCGACTATTGCATTTCCTATTCCTAAAATTTTCATATTAAGCTTTTTTTGTAATAACAGGTTTTTTTCTATTTGGGTAGCAAGTAGTGCATATTTCGCAACTCAAGCCATAGCAATCTCTTGCCTTACAATATTCTCTTCCATAAAAAATTATTTGTAAATGAAGTTTGGACCAAGTTTTTTTAGGAAATATTCTTTTTAAATCTTTTTCAGTTTGAACTACATTTTTTCCATTTGTTAAGCCCCATCGTTGTGCAAGTCTATGAATATGAGTATCAACAGCAAAAGCTGGATACCCAAAACCCTGGGACATCACTACACTCGCTGTTTTATGACCAACACCAGGGAGTTTTTCAAGCTCCTCAAAAGTTTTAGGCACCTTTCCGTTGTGTTTTTTTAAAACTTGTTTTGACATCAAGTAAATACTTTTTGCTTTAACTCTAAAAATACCAATTTTTTTTATTAATATTTCAATTTTCTTTCTTCCTAATTTTACAAAGTGTTCTGGTTTGAAATATTTTGGGTATATATTTTTTGTTACATTATTAACATTTACATCCGTGCATTGAGCCGAAAGAAGTACAGAAATTAAAAGTGTAAAAGTATTTTTACTTTTTAAAGGAACCGGTGTTTTAGGATAAATTTTATTTAAAGTTTTAATTATAATTTTTGCTTTTTGCACTTCATTCATTATGAAAAGTTAAGCAAATCTCTCATAGAATATAAACCAGGTCTTTTTTTTACTAACCATTTAGAGGCTGTTAATGCTCCATCAGAGTAAAGTTCTCTATCAAAAGCTTCATGATTTAATGTTATTATTTCTTTTCCACTTGAGAATTTTACTTCATGCTCTCCAATAGTTTCGCCTTTTCTGATTGAATTAAAATTAATTTTTTTTCCATAAGGAAAAGATTTTTTATTTAAAAATTTCTTTCCAATTAAATTATATAAATTTTTATTTTTTCCATCAGCAATCCCCTTTCCTAGCATTAAAGCCGTACCTGATGGATAATCTTTTTTATGTTTATGATGAACCTCGAATATTTTACTTAAATATTCATCATTTAATGATTTAGAGGCAATCTCAGTTAAATACATCAATAAATTTACACCTAAGCTCATATTACCAGCTTTTAAAATAGGTATTTTTTTTGAAAACTTTTTAATTTGGTTTTCCTGAGTTCTATTAAAACCAGTTGTTCCAATAACAACCTTTTTTTTTAATTTAGATGCTATTTTTAATATCTCTAAGGTGCAATCAGGAACAGTAAAATCAATAATTACGTCTATTTTTTTAAATGCTTTTTCAGAATTTAACTCCGGTTTAATGCCATTAAATTTTTTGTTTACCAATCTGTTTTCAGTAAGTGTAACTAATTTAAAATTTTTATTTTTTTTGGAAGACTTTATTAGTTGCTGACCCATTCTGCCCATGCATCCTGAAATTGCCAAATTAATATTTTTCATTTACAAATATTA
>Ga0255755_1003209_pt1 | contig 12768 bp, 11 predicted proteins | sample 011ome_18_FD_179955 | JGI IMG/M metagenome (GOLD analysis project Ga0255755, IMG submission 179955) | Coastal salt marsh microbial communities from the Groves Creek Marsh, Skidaway Island, Georgia - 011501BT metaG (version 2) | ecosystem: Environmental > Aquatic > Marine > Intertidal zone > Salt...
ATGGTCAATGGTAAAATTGATCATGAAGTGGTCTCGCTGATTTGATATTGTGATCGTGCTAACCATTCAGGCTGAATGTCAATGCCCCAACCCGGCGCATCTGTGACCGTCACCTTACCATTATTCACTTGATAAGGATCATGAACAAACAGATCATATTGCCATGGGTAATATTCTGGGCCTTCGATAGAAAACTCCAGATATTTTCCAGCCTGCGGCATGGCTCGCATCAGATGCATGGTGAAAAGCGTGACCAAGGATAAATTCGCACAATGAGGGGTAACAGGCAGATTGGCCTTAGCCGCCATATCTGCAACCTGCATGGTGCGGCAGATACCGCCAAGATACATGATATCAGGTTGCACAATATCAACCGCTGGCATTCCAATTATGCGCCGCCATTGGCGCAAATCAAAATCCTGCTCACCACCTGAAACTGAGATAGTTAGCGCCTCTGTCACCTCTGCTGTTTGCTCAAGCTCCCAATAAGGGCAAGGTTCTTCGAAATGCTCAAACCCATGATCTTCTAAGAGATGCCCGATGGCAATTGCGCGCGCCGGGGTAAAGCCAGAATTAGCATCAATTAGCAAACTTGCCTGATCACCCATGGCTTTACGAATATAAGGGATGATCGCTTCGCTTCGTCCCGGCCATTCATCGCGGTCATTTCCGCATTCTGCCCCACAGCGCACTTTGAAAGCATCAAACCCCAATTCACCCTGAAGCTTCAACAGACGCTCAGCTTCGTCTTCTGGGGTGATGTCACGGCGCATGGATGAGGCATAGGCTCTTAACTCACCAGCCTGACCGCCAAGCAATGCGGCAACAGGCTTGCCAGCCATCTTACCGCGCAAATCCCATACTGCCGTATCAAACCCAGCCAGCGCCCGGCAAAGATAGGTGCCAGGAAATTTATGTTCCCTTAATGGGATCAATTCCACTAGCTGTTCTAAGGCATCCACCCCTCGGCCTAGTGCCCATGGGGCAATCTGACGATGCAAAACCTGACAAGTGATGTCACTGTTATAAGTGGACACTTGCCCCCATCCGGTCTGGCCATCTTCGGTGGTGACGCGAACAAAGCCAATCAGCGGCGTGGTAAAGGTTTCAAGCCGTATGATCCTAGGCCCGATATCATCTTCGCCAGATTCATAATAATCCACCATCGCGCCTGAAGCCGTATAGAGGCTGCTCATGCCCTTTCCTCACGGATCAGATCAACCGCGCGCCAAGCCACCATCATCGTTGGTGCATTCGTATTGGCAGAGGTTATATTAGGAAACACAGACGCATCAGCCACTCGTAACCCCTCTATGCCAAAGACACGGAGTTTAGAATCCACGACTGCGGTTTTGGCATCACGTCCCATTCGGCATGTTCCCACTGGATGAAAAACCGTCCCTGATCTCTGACGAAAATCTTCTAGGATGTCTTCATCGCTCATGCTGTTGATATCGCTAACGAATGGCGTATCGATCAAGGTTTTAAGGCTGTTTGTCATGGTAAAATCACGGCATAACCTGCCCCCTGCTATAACGCTTTGGCAATCTTCGTTCGTGGTTAAGTATCGTGGAGAAATCAGGGGCTGATCTGCCGCATCATTTGAACGGATATGAATATGACCACGGCTAGTTGGGCGAGATTGATTAAAACCAATAATAAACCCTGGAAACGGGTCTGTGTTGACAATGCTACGTGTTCCAGATGGGGTTGTCGTATAGGTGACGGGGTTAAAATAAAGCTGCTGGTCTGGCCACATTAAGCTTGGGTTACTGCGGAAATACCCCCCACATTGATTAACAGACAAGGCCAGCGGGCCTCGCCGAGTCAAAGCATACTGGATCGCTGCCTTTATTCGTCCAGGCCAGTGATGCAAGATATTATTAAGGGTTGGTTCTGTCGCTTTAAAATAATAATTGACCCCAATATGATCTTGCAAATGTGCCCCAACATTAGGGTTGTCCACCACAGTAGGGATGCCATGCTGGGATAAGCGCTTGCTATCACCAATGCCTGAGCGTTCTAAAATCAAAGGAGAAGCCACCGCACCTGCGGCAAGAATAATCTCAACATTAGCAGTGACCTTGTGCTCTTTGCCGCGCCAGAAATAGGATACTGCCTTAGCCCGGCCATCTTGAAAATGCAGACGGTCAACCAAAGCATGAGTGCGAAGCGTAATATTACCTCGCCGCAACGCTGGTTTCAGAAACGCACGAGATGAGGCATTGCGCCTACCGCCATGGGTATTAATGCGATAGATGCTAGCCCCAGCAAAAGGCGACTGGTTGTAATTATCTTGCTGTGGGATACCCAACTCATCTGCGGCCTTAAAAAAATGTCGATTTGCGGGATGAATCTGATCGGAAACATCTTGAACGGTCATCGGACCATCGCCTGTTTTCTGTCCGTTTGGTTTAATCTGGGTTTCCATTGCCTGAAAGATATGTTCAACCTTATCCCATCCCCATCCTTCTGCACCTGCGGCCACCCAATCATCAAAATCATTAGGCAGACCGCGCGCATAAACCATAGCATTAATTGCACCTGATCCCCCGATGACCTTACCGCGAGGCCAGTAGCTAACCCGATGATTAAGCCCTGCTTCGGGTTCGGTTTCAAACATCCAATTAACACCGCGATGATAAAACGTTTTGCCGTAACCAATGGGCAGATGCAACCAAGGGGATCGATCAGGGCCACCAGCCTCAAGCAACAGAATATTTTTCCGCTTATCCTCAGCCAAACGCCCTGCCAGCACACAGCCAGCAGACCCGGCGCCAATAATCACCGTATCAAATACTTCCATCAACGCACTCTACTTATTAAAAACATTCATAAATATTTGTTCAGACAACAAAATGATTTGTCATGAACAAAGATTGACCACACTAGGTAAACTGTAAGCATAGTTTAATCGTTTCCGCAATCTATTGCAGGACGAAACAACAGGCCACGCATTGACAAATTCACCAGAAAGGCGCATGGAGAAGCCAGCGTTATGGTGCCTGAGTAGGTTGATCCATGACCGAGCGACAGCCAAAGAGCTAGAAATTAAAATCCATGACTCCTTCTTTATCCGCCTCAGCCGACCCTTCACGTGAAGGTGGCGAGCCTTTATCCAACGATAGCAATATAGACCTTTTTTCCAGTTTTGATCTGGATGATCTGTTGATGGAGGCGTTGAAGCGAGAAGGCTTAACAACCCCAACACCTATTCAGTCCATGGCAATTCCAGAGTTGCTGCAAGGCCGCGATTTGGTCGGCTTGGCGCAAACGGGAACAGGCAAGACAGCAGCGTTCTTATTGCCATTATTAACCCATTTAAACAGAGGCCAGCCAACACGCCCTGGTGGGTCTCCCCGGGCTTTGATCCTTGCGCCGACCCGTGAATTGGCTATCCAGATCAAAGAAAATATCCGTAAGCTGGCCGCAGATATGAATCTTCGTCATATGACAGTTTTTGGCGGTGCCCGTTATGATGAGCAAATCAGAGGCTTAAACAAAGGCGCAGATATTGTTGTCGCCACCCCCGGGCGGCTAGAAGACTTGGTCAAGCGCGGGGTGTTCAGGTTTGATAGCATCAGTCATTTTATTCTTGATGAAGCTGATCATATGCTTGATTTGGGTTTTTATCCGGCCATTAAGCGGATATCCTCAGCTTTACCGCGCCCACGCCAAACTATGCTGTTTTCTGCGACAATGCCGCCAGAAATCCGTAAGCTAACCGCAGAGTTTTTGACGAACCCTGTGGAAATAAAGGCCCCGCAAGGCGGAAATATTGCCGAGAAAATTAATCAGCGCGTCATGCTTATGCCTGAAAACGATAAGCGTGAGGCCTTAACTGCGCTATTGGATGAAAGACCGGATGAACAAGTGTTGGTCTTTATCCGGACCAAACGCAGAGCTGATACCCTAGCACGAGCAATGGCAAAACAAGGCTATGCGATTGATGCCCTGCATGGAGACATGAATCAGCGCCTGCGCCAGAAAGTGTTAAATAAGTTTCGTCGAGGAGAATTAAAAGCCTTGATCGCAACCGATGTGGCGGCTCGAGGAATTGATGTTGCTGGTATTGGGCTTGTTGTTAATTTTGATCTGACCGATACCCCAGAAGCCTATGTGCACCGCATCGGAAGAACAGGCCGCGCTGGACTGACCGGATTAGCGGTATCATTTTGCGCCCCGGATGAAGAGCGTAAATTGCCCCCTATTGTGGGGATAGCGGGTGGCAAGCTGATCATCACAGATTCAAATGGGCAACTGGTTGCTGATCTTCCCTCGCCTTCACGCGGCAAGCGCCTAGGCGGTCGCGGTGGTAAAGGGATGGGACGTGGACGCCCCCCCAAACAGATGAGAGACCAAAGTGCTTCACGCAACGAAAGAGGCCGGTCTGAAAAACCCCGTTCAAGTTGGTCTAAATCCGATAAGCCAAAATCCTATAAGCCATGGGCCGAAGCATCTGATCATGATGATAGCACAAAGCCCAGTGTACGGGTCAAACCTAAGCCTAAGCCAAAATATAGTGCAAAACCGACATCAAAATCTGATGCATACGGCAAGCCAGACTCCACAAATAAATCCAAGTTCAAGAAAAGCACCAAGCCTAGCAAAGGGCCTTTTGGTGAAGCGAAATCCAACACTAAACCCAGCGCTAAATCTGGTGACAAAAAAGAGTATGGCAAGCCTGACTGGGCGAAGCCTAACACAGCGAAATCTGGCAAACCTAAAAAGCATGCTGCCCCTGGCGGCAAGCCGAAAGCTGGTAACGGAAAGCCCAAAAGCGGCAAGGCTGGCGGATATGGCAGGCTAAAACGGTCAGCCCTAGACCGCCCGGTTTAAGATCAGCCCGTTTTAATCTTGGCATGCTGTCTGGCGATAATGCCCATTGACGCGGCAACCAGCCGTGACACCGTTAATCCGCCAAGACCATCGACATCAACCTCTGGCATGATCTCAACAAAATCCATAGCACTGAGTTTTGCTTTGCTAGCCACGCCCGAAATCAGATCAAGAGCTTGATAGTAACTCAATCCACCGGGGGCACGGCCAATCGTGTTTGGGGCAATTGCAGGGTCAAGCGCATCAATATCAAAACAAATGATGAGATGCGTGTTGGCGCTGATTTGTTTTAACACCGGCTCAATTCCCTCTTTATGAATCTGCCGGGCATCAAAAAACTTAACCCCCCAATTCACTGCATCTTCATAATCATTGGTATGAGCAGAGCCAATTCCCCTCGCCCCAACCTGAATAATATTTTTAATATGTGCCATTTCAGACGCGCGGCGCATCGTTGATGAAAGCCCAAAACGTTCCCCCATATGTTCCTTGCGCCAATCGATATGTGCATCAATCTGAAGAATAGTGAAATCATCACCGACTTCTGCCATAGCTTCGATCATCGGAATAGGAACTGAATCATCACCGCCGATCACTATCGGCACCACCCCATTTTTGGCAATCTTTGCCACAGCGTCACGGATTATTGTCCGGTTTTTGGCAAAATCCTTTTCGTCCCATTCTAAATCACCACAATCGACAGCGCGCTCCGTTCCTTGGGGAAAGGTCGGACCGCCAAGATCAAAATTGTGCCGTTCTATGTTAGCAGTCAGAGCGGCAATCGCTTCTCTTAACGACTTTGGTCCGTTCTTGGCATAAGCGCCAACAGAACCATAAGGCGTTGCGCAAGGCACACCGATAAACGCTGATGAAGCCTGAATACGGGAAAAGTCTTTGCATTGATCGAGGCCTAAAAAGGTATCTGTTGATGTAGCCCCAAATAAGGCGGCTAAATCTGGTTTTCCTGACATCCCTCTATTCTCCTGACTTTCACAATCGCTTTGATCTTGGGTTAAGTATTGCCCCTTAACCGACAATACTCTCTTGTAATAAGGGGCAGGTTTTTGCCTCACCCTGCCATTTGACATGGCCAGATTCCAGCCAAATTGCTTTATCTGCAAACCCCAACGAGGTGTCCGAGTTTTGATCGACCAAAATGATAGCAATCTGCCTTTCACGTAACCGTTCCAGCACGTCATAACATTCATGAATAACCCGCGGCATCAAGCCGAGTGAGATTTCATCAATCAGCATAACTTTAGGGTTAAGCATAATTGCCCGACCAAAAGCCAGCATTTGCTGTTCACCGCCAGATAATGATCCGGCTAGCTGATTGGCGCGTTCATAGAGTCGCGGGAAAATATCATAGACGCCATCTAGCCTTTCTTTTTCAGACTGCCGCGGCAGAACATAACCGCCTGTGATCAGATTCTCTTTGACAGTCAAATCTGGAAAAACTCGGCGGCCTTCGGGAACTAAACCGATGCCGCGCACCGCCCGCTCATGCAAAGCGATTTGGGTGATATCTTCGCCTTCAAGATAGATCTGACCCTGTTCAGGGATAACATGCCCAGCAATTGACATCACCAAGGTAGATTTCCCTGCCCCATTCGTCCCAACTAAGGCCAGCACCTCACCGCCGTTTAAGGTAAAATCAACCCCATGCAACGCGGTAACAGGCCCGTATCGGCTGATGATATTGCGAACCTCAAGCATCAATCCGTTTTCCCCAAATACGCCATCTGAACCTCACGCTTGGCAAGCACCTCATCAGTGTTGCCAAAGGCAAGGGGGCGGCCATTATTCTGCACATAGAGGATTTTGCAAATCCGCCGAACTTGCGCCAAATTATGTTCAATCAGAATGACACTGCGCCCTTGCCGCGGCAGACCCATGATAAGGTCTGCCATTTCCTCGCTTTCCTTTTTGCTGAGTCCAGCCAAAGGTTCATCCAGCAAAAGCACTTTGGGTTGGCGCGCTAATGCCCTAGCCACCTCCAGTCTCTTTAGATAACCAAGAGGCAATTCAGATGGATATTTATGGATCACCTCTGCTAATCCCACTTCGCGCAGCAATGCGCTTGCTACATCCTGTTCCTTTTGGCGTGAGCGGTGCCATATTGCCTTAATCGGGGAGAGCAATTTGCCCCCGCCTGCGGCTAGCGCCACATTATCAAGAAGCGTCATATCTTTGAGCGGTTTAATAATTTGCTGAGCCAGCGCCATCCCAAGATTGATCCGGTCCACAATGCGGCGTTTGGAAATATCTTGTCCGTCCAGAATAATGCGCCCCTTAGCCGGCGTTAACATGCCAATAATTGCACGCATCAATGTGGTTTTTCCAGCACCATTAGGGCCAATAAACCCCAACAGCTCATTATCACCTAGCATCAATTCTGCCCCATCTACCGCATTGAGACCGCCAAAGGTTACGGTCACATCCTTCACCTCTAGCAAGGGCGCGTGATCAAACTGGGATAGCGGCTTTGTGGCGAGTGTCATGATTTGCCCCTTTGTTGGCGGAACCGCTTTGCCAAACCGCCCAGACCTTCGGGCAGAAACCGCATGGCAAAGAACAAAAGCAATCCATAAACCAGCAATTTGTAGTCATCAATTACCTGAAAAAATTGCGGCATCACTGACAATAGCGCGGCCGCAATCGTCACCCCCCAGATGGAGCCAATGCCCCCCACAATAACCATGGAAAGCACAGTGACTGATTCTACAAACCCGAAACTGTCAGGGCCAATAAAGCGCACTTGGTGGGCATAAAGTGCCCCGGCAAGACCAGCGCCTGCGGTGCCAAGGATAAAGGCAAACAGCTTAAACCGGCGCACATCTATGCCCAAGACGCTGGCGGTATCTTCGTCTTCGGCAATCGATTCAAAGACAAACCCCATCCACGACCGTTTCACATAAATCATAATCATGATGAAGAGGATGGTCAGACCTAATGCCATCAACAATAAGCCCACACGGCCGCCATCAGGGGCAGGAATACCGGACACCCCCATTTCCCCGCCAAGCATATCCTGTTTGCGGATAATGCCAGTAAACAAAAAGGATACGCCCATCGTTGTAATCGCCAGAAAATCATGGCGCACCCTTAACGATGCTGTGCCAACAATCATGCCAATCATGCCAGCAATAACCATGGCAGGGATAAAAGTTGCCATAAGTGGCCAGCCAGATTTAGTAAGCATAGCGCTGGTGTAAGCCCCAATGCCTAAGAACGCCGCATGACCCAGACTTACTTGACCACAAAACCCTGTGATCAGGTTAAGCGACTGGGCAAACAGAATGGCAATCAGCATATTTGTCAGAACAATCATTTCATAAGCCATGTGATTATCCTTTTGTAAAAATGCCTTTGGGACGGATCATCAGCACCAGAATAAGAAAAGCAAAAGCGATCGAATCCCTGTCTAAGATGTCATCCAGATAAATCGTACCAAAGGTTTCAATTACCCCTAGCAACAAAGACGCAATTAATGCACCGCGAACACTGCCAAGACCACCAAGCACGATAATCGCAAGCGCCTTATAGGACGGCACCGCACCCATTGTTGGTTCAACCAAATTGTTTAGTAGCGACACCATAACGCCAGCGGCAGCAGCAAAGGCCGACCCAATAAAAAAGATAGCATAGCGAATTGTTTCTACATTGACGCCACTGCTCATCGCCATTCCCGGGTCAACCACGCTGGCGCGTGCGGCGATACCAAGGCGCGTTCGCCTAGATAGCCAGTTCACCCCAAGCAATAAAACAAACGCCAAGACCACCACCATAATGCGTGCCTCGCTCAACATAATACCGGGCAAGATATCAATCTGGCTTTGTAATGGTGTTGTTTGGTAAGAGATGCTGAATGGGCCAAAGATTAGACGAAACACTTCTTCTGACGCAATGAAAACACCAATAGATGCAATCAAGGCAATCAATGGCGGGCGCGATAAGAGAGGCCGGTAAATGATGCGATAGCTTGCCATCCCGACAAACCCCACCACAAGCATTGCCAGCACTAAGGCCAGAAACAAACTGCCAGTAGCATTGGTCACTAAGACCCCTAAATAGCCCCCTAATGTAAAAAGAGAGGCATGGGCTACATGCAATATCCGAAGTAATCCATAAACAAGCGTTAATCCAAGCGCAATCAGCGCATAGATAGAGCCTTGAATCAGTCCTTGAATAAGGATATCAACTGCCAGCATGAAAAATCCTCAAAACAGGAACCAGATTTTTTGGTTCCTGTTTGCATTAAGTGAGCAAAGATTATTTTGCAGGCGGTGCTAGCAAAACCGCGTCGCTGATGATTGAATGATGATGCCAGTTTCCGTTGCGAACAACCTGAACCTGAACATCTTTTCTGACTTCACCAAGATCGTTGAAAGAAATCTGGCCTGTTGATGCCTTTAGATTTGTTGATGCAATGGCATCACGCAAACTGGCATTATCATTACCAGTTGCACGAGACATAGCATCAGCAAGCACTAGGATAGCAGTATGCGCAGAGGCCCCAACCATATCTGCTGGATATCCGGCTTTACCTGAAAATCCATCAATAAAGGCTTTGGTCACAGGGTCGGTGGAATCCCGATCCAATGAGGTTGTGATCATCACGCCTTCAGAGGCCGCACCAGCAATTTCAATGAACTTCTGACCGTCATAGCCTTCTTGTCCAATCACAGGTTGATCAAGCCCTGCGGCACGCAGTTGGCTGACCAATGGGCCCGCGGTAAAGAAATAGCCACTGGCATAAATCGCATCAGGATTGTCAGATTTAATTTTGGACACAATTGCACCAAACTCACGATCTTTAATGCTGTATTCATACTCGGAAATAATCTCAATTCCAAAATCAGCGGCTTTTTCCTTGAACCCATTGGCCAAGGAAATTCCAAAATCGTTATTAAGTGTGATCATGGTAACGCGCTTTTTGCCAAGCATCTCGCCAATCAGTTTCGCGCCTGCCCGACCCTGAACCTCACCCATAAAGGATGTCCGGAACACATAATCACCAGCACGGGTAATATCAGGATGAATAGCGTAAGCAGAAATATACGGCACGCTGTTTTCCGCAAAAATCGTCGCCGCTGCACGCGTTGATCCGGAATAACTACCAGATACCCCTGCAACCACTTCGTCTTGCGTAATCATCTTAATGGCAAGTGGCGCAGCTTCTTTTGGGCTGGCTTGATCATCATAGACCACCAGCTCCAACATATTGCCATTCACCCCACCATTGGCGTTAACTTGTTGAACCGCCAGTTCAGCCCCATGAAGCGCAGATTGTCCATCTGCCGCAGCAAAGCCTGTTAGCGGAACATTAAACCCAATTTTAATATTCTCAGCGCTAGCCGCGCCCATACCGCCAGCCAGAGTCATTACCCCAGCAATAAGTAAATTTTGAACCTTTTTAAGCATAGTTTTCCCCTCATTATAAAGCACATCAGATTTTTTTAAGTATGCACATATTATCCTCATAAGTTTTCATGCAATTGTCAATCAGTCATCTTTTAATATGGTGCTTTTTCCCTCTAACCCATCTGCGGCATGGCCGGACGCATCGGGTATCCGCATCTCAAAGACATCTGTGACAGAGGTATAATCATAGTATCCCAATCGGGCCAAAGGCCGAATTCGGGGAATATCCATCTTGCCTTCGGGGGTGAGCACATCATCATCAACATGAATGCGCACCACTTCGCCATAAACAACCTCAACCCAGCCATGGGCGGAATGGCCACGCAGCCGATGGGTGGAAAGATACCGGCATTCAAAATGCGCTGGGCTTTCCTTGACCCGTGGGCATGGGGCATCAATGCATGAAACTGGCGTTACGCCTGCGCGCAGAAACTCATCTTCGTTAGCCTCTAATTCCATGGCGGAAATATTAACAGCTTCGCGGAGATCATAAGTTGCCATGTTCCAGACAAACCAACCCGTTTCCTCAGCATTAACAACGGTATGCTTGCGTTCCCCACTGCTTAGTTGGTTGGCGGCAAACATCACCATTGGCGGATCAAAGGTCAGATTCTGCCACTGGCTATATGGGGCAAGATTGGGAACCCCATCTTTTGAAATGGTCGATAGCCACCCTATTGGGCGCGGCACCGTACAGGATTTGAATGGTGAAAATGGAAGAGGGCAATCTTCTTTGCCGGGCGCATAATGCATAACAACACCTCTAATCTTTTAAAATGGATGGCAGGTTTAATCCATGCTCTTTGGCGCAAGCCAGCGCATCTTCATATCCAGCATCAGCGTGACGCATCACCCCGGTTGCGGGATCATTCCATAACACGCGTTCCAAACGGGCATCAGCATCAGCAGTACCATCACAGCAAATCACCATTCCTGAATGTTGGGAAAAGCCCATGCCAACACCGCCGCCATGATGCAGCGATACCCATGTTGCGCCAGATGCTGTGTTGAGCAATGCATTGAGCAATGGCCAGTCGCTGACCGCGTCACTGCCGTCACGCATGGCTTCGGTTTCCCGATTTGGGCTAGCAACCGAACCGCTATCCAGATGATCACGGCCTATGACCACTGGTGCTTTTAACTCGCCGGTGCGCACCATCTTGTTAAAGGCAAGCCCAAGTTTATGCCGTTGGCCAAGACCAACCCAGCAAATCCGCGCTGGAAGCCCTTGAAAATGAATGCGTTCACGCGCCATATCCAGCCAATTGTGCAAATGCGGATCGTCAATCAACTCTTTCACCTTGGCATCCGTGCGATAAATATCTTCAGGATCGCCAGATAGCGCACACCACCGGAAAGGGCCGATGCCCCGACAAAATAATGGGCGGATATAAGCAGGAACAAAGCCCGGAAAGGCAAATGCGTTTTCTAACCCTTCTTCTTTTGCCACTTGGCGGATATTGTTTCCGTAATCCAAGGTGGGGACACCAGCGTTCCAGAAATCCACCATTGCCGCCACATGGGTTTTCATGCTGGCACGCGCCGAGGTCTCAACGGCTTTTGGCTCTGTTTCGCGCTTGGCTCGCCATTCTGCCAGTGACCAGCCAAGAGGCAAATATCCATTAATAGGGTCATGGGCACTAGTTTGATCAGTGACGATATCCGGCCTGATGCCTTGCTTATAGATTTGCGGGAAGATTTCAGCCGCGTTCCCAATCAGCCCAATGGACTTAGCCTCACCTTTCGCTGTCCATGCCGTGATCTGCGCGATTGCGTCATCAAGATTATCGGTTTTTTCATCCAGATATCCTGTCTTTAGCCGCATATCAATTCGGGTTTCGTCACACTCCACCGCCAGACAGCAAGCCCCTGCCATCACGGCGGCCAAGGGCTGTGCCCCGCCCATACCGCCAAGCCCACCGGTGAGAATCCAGCGCCCCGTTAAGTTGCCGTCATAATGCTGACGCCCAGCCTCAACAAAGGTCTCATAAGTGCCCTGCACAATGCCTTGGGTACCGATATAAATCCATGACCCAGCGGTCATCTGGCCATACATCGCCAGCCCTTTCCGGTCGAGCTCATTAAAATGATCCCAAGTCGCCCAATTTGGCACCAGATTGGAATTGGCAATTAAAACCCGTGGCGCGTTAGGATGGGTTTGAAACACGCCCACAGGCTTGCCCGATTGCACCAATAGCGTTTGGTCGTCTTCCAGATCACGCAGGCTGGCGGCAATCATATCAAAATCTTCCCATGTCCGCGCCGCTCGCCCAATGCCGCCATAAACCACCAATTCATGGGGATTTTCCGCCACCTCAGGGTGAAGATTATTCATCAGCATCCGCAATGGGGCCTCAGTAAGCCAGCTTTTTGCCGTGATCTCTGTCCCGGTGTCTGGATAAACCTCACGAATATTATGTCGGGGATTATTGTTCGGGCTGCTCATCTGTTTTTCTCCTACCTATTTGTGGGTCATGCGGTAGCTGCATCAACCAAAATGCTAAT
>Ga0255755_1003214_pt1 | contig 12756 bp, 15 predicted proteins | sample 011ome_18_FD_179955 | JGI IMG/M metagenome (GOLD analysis project Ga0255755, IMG submission 179955) | Coastal salt marsh microbial communities from the Groves Creek Marsh, Skidaway Island, Georgia - 011501BT metaG (version 2) | ecosystem: Environmental > Aquatic > Marine > Intertidal zone > Salt...
ATCTGGAAGAGGTGGAACAGGGGTGAAATCTTATTTAGAGTTTATTGCTCGATGTAAAGAATTTATAGAAGAGAATGCTCTTTCAGACTTAATGGAAGAAATAATTAAAACTTCAGGATTAGTTGCCTATCATGCAAAAGAGCCTGGAGAAAAAGGCAAAACAAGGGTAGAAAATTTAGAGGAGTTGGTTTCTGCAACTACAAATTTTGAGCAAAGTATTAGAGAAGAAAAAACAAATATTGAAATTGCAGAGCAATATTTAGATATGATTTCACTTGATTCTGGTGACAGACAGGCATCAGAGCATGATGATGCTGCTCAACTTATGACTCTTCATTCAGCAAAGGGATTAGAGTTTAAATTGGTTTTAATGACTGGTCTTGAAGAGACCTTATTTCCTCATGGACGATCAATGGAAAACCCAGGCCAGCTTCAAGAAGAGAGAAGGCTTTGTTATGTTGGCATAACTAGAGCTATGGAAAAACTTTATATAACCCATGCAGAGTCAAGAAGATTGCACGGCTCTGATACTTTTAATCCACCATCAAGATTTATAAAAGAAATTCCCAAAGATCTTATCAACGAGATTAGGCCTAGAGCACAGACTCACATACCTTATAATAGAAAAGACTTTAAAGAAACCAAGCTTGAGTTTGAGGATGAGATTGGAATTTCACTTGGACAAAGAGTTATGCATAAATCTTTTGGTGAGGGCGTGGTTCTAAATTATGAAGGTTCAGGTGAGGCTGCCAGAGTTCAGATTAATTTTGACCAAGCAGGAACAAAGTGGCTAGTTATGGCTTATGCAAATTTAGAGAAACTATGATGAAAAAAATTTTAATGTTTGTTTTTTTGATTGGAATAATTTCTGGCTGTTCTGGTGAGCAAGAGTCATCGAACTCTGCGGATGCTGAATATAAAACATACAAGTGGAGGCTCGTTACATCCTGGCCAAAAAATTATCCAGGTCTTGGAATGGCCCCAGAGAGAATAGCTGATTTAGTAGAGGAGATGAGCAATGGCCAAATGCAGATAACTGTATATGGTGCAGGCGAACAGGTCCCTGCTTTTGGAGTTTTTGATGCCGTCTCAAGTGGATCACATCAAATGGGCCACAGTGGAGGATATTTTTGGAAGGGAAAAGTTCCTGCTGCACAGTTTTTTACTAGTGTTCCTTTTGGATTAACAGCAGATGAGATTAATGCATGGGTAAACAGAGGCGGTGGTTTAGAGTTATGGAGAGAAATATACGAGCCTTTTAACATTTATCCTATTCCTGCTGGAAACACTGGAACCCAAATGTTTGGTTGGTTTAACAAAGAAATCAATTCATTAGAGGACGTTAAGGGTCTTAAAATGCGTATTCCAGGAATCGGAGGAGAAGTTTTAAAAGAAGCAGGTGGAATTCCAGTTACTCTTCCCGGAGGCGAATTATTTACAGCACTTCAAACAGGTGTAATTGATGCTACAGAGTGGGTTGGGCCTTACAATGATCTTACTTTTGGTTTTCATCAAGCTGCAAAATATTACTATTATCCTGGCTGGCATGAACCAGGACCAATGCTAGAGCTATTAATTAATATGGATGCTTGGAACAGTCTGCCAAAACATCTTCAAGTAATAATCGAGACAGCAACCAAAGCAGTAAATCAAGATACTCTAGATGAGTATTTAGCAAGAAACAATCAAGCTCTAACTGAGCTGATTGAGGTTCATGGCGTTGAGCTAAGAAAATTGCCAGATGATGTTATCGAGGAATTTAGAGTTATTTCCAATGAAATACTGAGCGATCTAGCCAAAGAAGATGATGTAATTGGCAAGGTTTATGATTCATATATTGAATTTAAAAATAATGTTACTGAATATCATAAGATTTCTGAAGACTCATTCATTGAAGCTAGAAATAAATAGTGTCTGAAAGTTTAAGCTTTAAATTATTAGGTCGTTGCGAATACGGTGACACTCTTCATATGATGAAGTCTCATATTAGTAATAAAGATTTTAAAAATGAAATATGGTTTTTAGAACATCCACCAATTTTTACTTTAGGTACCGCAGCTGATGAAAAACATATTTTAAATGCTGGAGACATTCCTATTTTTCAGTCAGATAGAGGCGGAGAGGTTACATATCATGGTCCTGGCCAGCTAGTAATATACTTTTTGCTCGATATAAAAAAGTCTAGCCTAGGACCTAAAACTTTAGTGAAAACCCTTCAAGAGTTCACAAAATCTCTATTAGAACATTACTCAATAGATTCTAATTTTGTTGATGGTGCTCCTGGAGTGTATGTTGATAACAAGAAAATTGCTTCGATAGGGCTCAGGATTTCAAAAGGCAAAACCTATCACGGCATAAGCATAAATGTAGATATGGACTTAACTCCATTTACTCTAATTAATCCGTGCGGTTATGAGGGGCTTGAGGTAGCACAGATAAAAGACTATGAGAATGATGTTTCAATTAAAGATGTTGAGAGCCTTGCAATTGAACTTTTAGAGCCTATATTTTAGATATGGAAATTATTCCAACAAAAAAAATCATTAATAGAGACGGAGTTAAAGCTGTAAAGAATGGCCAAAAGGGCAATCAATACTCTCATATTCCTAATCTAAAAAAACCTGAATGGCTTAAGGTTAAAGCTCAATTTAATCCAAATTTCCATAAGATAAAAAATCAGGTAAGTGAAAAGAGATTGAATACAGTATGTGAAGAAGCTCATTGTCCAAATATCTCAGAATGCTGGTCGGCAGGAACGGCAACATTTATGTTAATGGGCTCAGTTTGTACAAGAGCGTGTAAATTTTGCTCAGTAGATACAGGCAACCCTAAAGGCTGGCTAGACATTGACGAACCATTAAACACTGCTAAAGCTGTTCAAATAATGAAATTAAAATATGTAGTTTTAACATCTGTTAATAGGGATGATTTGCCTGACGGGGGTGCAAAACATTTTGCAGATACAGTAAAGCTTATAAAAGACCTTAATCCTGGGACTGCAGTTGAAGCTCTTACACCAGACTTTAAAGGCCTGTCATCTTCAATAGATACTATTGTTAATTGTGGGCTAGAAGTTTTTGCACAAAATATAGAAACTGTTGAAAGGCTTACCCACCCTGTAAGAGATATTAGAGCTGGTTATCAACAAACTCTTGATGTTTTAGCAGAATCAAAAAAAATTAATCCAAAGGTCCTAACAAAAACTAGCCTTATTCTTGGTCTTGGTGAAACAGATGAAGAGATAGAGCAAACAATGGATGATCTAATAGCTAATAAAGTAGATATTCTAACAATTGGACAATATTTAAGACCAACCTTGAATCATCTACCCATTGAAAGATGGGTAACTCCAGAAGAATTTGAAGCCTATAGAGAGATTGGATTAAAAAAAGGATTTTTAGAAGTTGTTTCAGGACCTATGGTCAGATCAAGTTATAGAGCTGAAAGAGCTCTTGAAAAAAATAACGCCGGTCTATAATTTTATAAAACCAAGAAAGGTAAAAATAAGACAGTAATTAACACTAACAACTGTATAAAAATAAATGGAATAACGCCTCTATAAATTTCTGATGTCTGTATAGATTCATCTGCAACACCCCTCAAATAAAACAATGAAAAGCCAAAGGGAGGTGTTAAGAAAGAAGTTTGTAGATTAATTGCAATAAGAATTGCTAACCAGACTGGATCAAAACCCATCATCAAAAGAGGTGGGGCGACCAAAGGAACAATGACGTAGCAAATTTCAATAAAATCTAAAATAAATCCAAGCAAGAAAACAAAAATTAAAACAAAAATTAGTGCTGTATATGGCCCGCCAGGGAGAGAACCAAACACCAAATCAATTAAATCATCTCCGCCAACCCCTCTAAAAATTAATGAAAAAATAGAAGCACCAATTAATATTGTGAAAATCATTGTTGATACTATTGCAGTTTTCTGACTAGTTTCTTTTATAAAGTCCAAAGACAGCTTGCCATTGATAAGAACTATTAAAAGTGCACCAGCGGCACCAATAGCAGATGCCTCTGTTGGAGTCGCTATTCCAGCAATAATAGAACCTAAAACTAGAATAATTAAAAGTAGTGGCAAGGCGAGAGTCTTAACAATATCCTTGAATGATGCTGAACTTGCTTCTGGCTCAAACAAGATATCCGGATTTTTATAATTTTGGTAAATCGTATAAATTAGATACCCAAGACAAATCATAATTCCAGGAACTATGGCGCCAATAAATAGATCTCCAACAGTAACAGTTTGTTGAGAAAAAATACCCATATTGTTTTGAGCTCTCTGATATGCATTGGACATAACATCACCCAAAAGCACTAATGCAATTGAAGGAGGTATGATCTGTCCCAAGGTTCCAGTTGATGCAACTAGGCCTGATGAGAAATCTTTTTTATAGCCTTGTTGCATTAGAACAGGCAGAGACATGAGACCCATTGTCACAACTGTTGCTCCAACAATACCTGTGCTTGCTGCTAATAAAGCACCCACCGTAATTATTGAAATGCTAAGACCGCCTCTAATATTCTTAAATGCCAAAGCCATATTTTCTAACATTTTTGCAGCAATACCTGACCTTTCAAGAACGGTTCCCATAAATATAAACAAGGGAACTGCAAGAAGAGTCACATTATTCATAATCCCAAATATTCTCAGAGGAATACTTTTTAAAATTGATTCATCAAATATTCCAAACGGTATACAGATTAGAGCAAATAAAATAGAGACCCCAGAAAGTGTGAACGCAACCGGATATCCAAACAAAAGAGCTAGACATATTAAAACTAAAAGTAATAAAGGAATTATTTCCATTTTGTTTTTATAAATTGATTAATTAACGCTGCTAAAAGTGTTAGTGGAAACAGAATCATTAATGTTTTTTGAATGTATACATATGCCAAGCCACCAGCCTCTGTAGATGCCTCACTCATTTTCCAAGAAGCCTCGATTGTTTCAATAGAATAAAAAAATGTAATGGCTATAAGAGGCAGCAAAAATACTAAACCAAAGATAAAATTAATGCTCTTTTTATATTTTTGAGATGCATTTCTATAGAAGATATCCACTCTAACGTGTTCATCATGGTTCATTACATAACCCGCACAACCAAGAAACACTAGAGCATGAAAATACATGACCAATTCTTGGATATCAGTTCTTCCAACCCCAAAAAAATACCTACTAACTATTACAAAAATCATCAAGACAACCATGACTGGTATCAGGTAGGATATTTTTTCACCTACAAAATTTATATACTTTTCTAGAACTTTCATTAGATGTCTGACTCAGATTTAGTTAGAATATTTATCATGTTAATTGTACTTTCACCAGCAAAAACTTTGGATTATGAAGTTGATTCTAAAAGCAATCATACTGCACCCCAGTTTCTAAGCCAATCTTCAAGTCTTATAAAGACACTCAAAGATAAGGAGCCAAAAGACATTGCCAGTCTTATGGGGCTAAGTGATAAGTTGGCAGCTTTAAATTTTGATCGATATCAATCATGGAAGGCGTCTAAAACTTTATCAGAAGATAGCAAGCCTTCATTGTTAGTTTTTAAAGGTGATGTTTATCAAGGGCTTGATGCTGAAACCCTTAATGCTAAGCAAATTAAATTTGCTCAAAAGCATTTAAGAATCCTATCAGGATTATATGGAATATTAAGACCTATGGATGTTATTAAGCCTTACAGACTAGAAATGGGGACAAAGCTAGAAACGAGTAAAGGTAAAAACTTATATGAATTTTGGGGTAACTCAATTCAAGAAAATGTATTGAATGATTTGGAGTTTCAAAAATCTGATCTTTTAATCAATTTAGCTTCTAAAGAATATTTTAGCGTTCTGGGCAAAATGCCAGACTATGTAAATGTTGTCTCGCCTGTATTTAAAGATTGTAAAAATGGGAAATACAAAATTATTAGTTTTTATGCGAAAAAAGCCAGAGGCCTTATGGCTAGGTGGATTATTGAAAACAACGTAAAAGATTTTGAGGAGCTCTCTGGTTTCAACTCAGATGGCTATTATTACTCTAAAGCTGAATCAACGGCTACAGATCCAGTATTTTTAAGAGATTAAATTAACCCTTCTTTTTCCCAAAAAGATTTTAGCTCTTCGAGGTCATCAAACTCGCCTTCAGATTTATTCATAAATGCTGTTAGTGCAGTTTCTGTATCTTTATGACTAATTAAGCTGGCATTCCACATGGCATGATATTCCAAGGAATCTCTAACTGAATTATCTCTAGCATAGTTAATTTGTTTTTTAATTACTCTGGTAACAAGAGGAGATTTGCTCGCAATTGTTTGAGCTATTTTCTGTACCTCTTCCATCATATTATCTACAGATGAGTAAACTTCATTAACAAGACCAAGAGATTTAGCTTCTGCAGAGTCACATTTCCTCCCTGTGTATGCAAGTTCTCTTAAAACAGCTAGAGGAATTAAAGATGGTAGTCTTTGAAGTGTGCCAACATCAGCTGCAATACCTATATCAACTTCTGCAATTTTAAAGAAAGCATTTTCAGAGCAATATCTCATATCACATGCCGCTGCCATATCAATGGCACCGCCAATGCATCCACCCTGAATAGCAGCTATGGTTGGCATTCTGCATTCTTCAAGTGCTGTAAAAGTATCCTGTAGTTCTAGTACTTCATGATAAAAAGCTTCTCTTTTTCTTGCTGGATCAATTTCTTTCTCAGATTTTTTTGGAGGTGCAAAGTTAGCAAAATCCATACCGGCACTAAAATGTTTACCTTGACCAGATAATATTAAAACTCTTGCATCAGACTTTTTATCAATATCTTTAATTATCTCTGGTAGCTCTTTCCAAAAGATTCTTGTCATCGAGTTTAATTGATCAGGTCTGTTCATAATAAGATGAGCAATGCCATCGTTAATCTGAACCTCAAAACAAGAATATTTACTCATTTTCAGCAAGTTCTATTGATTCATTAACAATGTTGCGCATCTTTTCTACATGCTCAAATGTCTTATGGTGAGACATCACAACTTTTCTTTCTTCACTTAACAAAACAAGCATTTTCTTTAGTTTGTTAAGATTTTCTAATAGTTCACTATTCATAGGTTTTTGTAACTTAAATTTAATTATTGGCATTATAATGCTCTTAATCTATGAAATCACGGAATCTAATATATTTATGTCTTATCCTTTGCGCATTTATTGATAATATAAATGCAAAAGAAAAAGAATTAGATAATTCTCTTCAAGCTCAATCAATGCTCTCAGTCTTATATGCTCAGTCTTCGGCAGAATATGAGGCGAGCAATATACAAACATACGTGAATGCAAAGTCAGCTCTTGATAGAGCACTAAATGATCTTGGCTGGACTGCAGCAATAGAACAGAAGGAAAATTTTAAAAACAAACCGCCTGCAATAATTTTAGATATCGATGAAACAGTTTTAAATAATATTCCTTTTCAAGCCAGAGCAATTATTAATGGTCAATCTTATCCCACAGGATGGCTTGAATGGATGCTTGAAGAATCCTCTGATGCTGTTGCTGGAGTATCAGACTTTTTAGAATATGCACAAAGCAAGGGTGTAAAAATTTTTTATGTAACAAATAGGATTGCAGTAGCAGAAGATGCAACCCGAAATAACATTCAAAAACTTGGACTTCCACTAGATACTGATAGAGATGTTTTATTAATGAAGAATGAGAATGGTTGGACTTCAGACAAGGTTTCAAGACGAGAGTTAATTGCAAAAGACTATAGAATTTTATTGCTTATTGGTGATCAACTAGGTGATTTTTTACCACTAGATGAAACAACGCTTGAATTAGATTCAAGAAAAAATCTGGCTGAGACCTATGACCATATGTGGGGTTCAAAATGGTTCATGATCACTAACCCGATGTATGGAAGATGGGAGGCTTCAATATATAACAATGAATATCCCGACACAGAAGATGAGCTTATTCAGATGAGGCTGAAAGCACTAGAGCTTAAAGATAAAACAAATTAGCATTATGCAAGTTGATGCAGAGTTCATACGAAATCTTAACGAGCCTCTAAAAAAAATTGTCCAAGATGCAGGTAATGCAATTATGGAGGTTTACAAAAAAGATGATTTTGAAAGCGCAATAAAATCCGATGGCTCTCCTGTCACAGAGGCTGACAACAATGCAAATAAAATTATTATTGATGCGCTTAAAGAAATTACCCCAAAAGTCCCGATAGTTTCAGAAGAAACTTATAAAAAAGAATCAGATATACCTAAAACTCCTTATTGGTTAGTCGACCCTTTAGATGGCACAAGGGAATTTCTAAACAAGTCTAAAGACTTTACCGTTAATATTGCTCTTATTGAAAATACCGATTCTATTTTTGGAATCATATGTGCCCCAGCATCAGGCAAGACATGGCTTGGATCTAAATTTAATATTTCTTGCAATGAAGAAACGATAACAGATAGTTTAAGAATAGTAATGAGTAAAAGCCATCAAACAGATAAAGACAAAATGTTTCTTGATTATCTCAATAGTTTAAACGTTTCTTATGAAATAATAGAAAAGGGTAGCTCATTGAAATTGTGCGCACTCGCAGATAATAAGGCTGATATATATCCAAGATTTGGACCTACTTCAGAATGGGATATAGCAGCTGGACACGCTATATTAGATGCATGTGGCGGAAGTATCTCTCAAATGGCAAATGCTGAAGATCTAAAATACTCAAAAGAGGAAAGCATCTTAAATCCAGCTTTTGCAGCATTTAGAAATGAGGCCATAAAAGATCAATATTTGCCTATTTTGAGCGAGTTTTATAAAAAATTGGTATAATTTTGTGTATAACATTAATTAATAATATAATTAATTATAAATAAAATTTATATTAAGTATGGGAACACAGTTACAACCATCTCAGTTAAATAGTCCTGGCAAGGATATTGAGTCCTATTTAGCTTCTGTGCATTCAATTCCTATATTATCTAAAGAAGAAGAGCAGGAATTAGCGCTCAAACTATATGAAGAAGACGATCTAGATGCTGCAAGACAGTTAGTTATTCATCATCTAAGATTTGTTGTTCATATTGCAAGATCATATCAGGGTTACGGCCTTCCTTTGGCTGACATTATTCAAGAAGGTAATGTTGGACTAATGAAAGCGGTTGATAAATATGATCCTCATAGAGGGGTGAAAGTTGTTTCTTTTGCAGTTCACTGGATTAAAGCTGAAATTCATGAGTACATACTCAAAAACTGGAGGCTTGTAAAAATAGCCACAACGAAAGCTCAAAGAAAGTTATTTTTCAACCTTAGAGGCAAGAAAAAGAGTCTTGAATGGCTTACTAAAGAAGAAGCAGAGAATATTGCCAAAGATCTCAATGTAGAAGTAAAGGATGTGCTTCATATGGAAAATAGGCTTTCATCTAATGATGCTTCATTTGATACTCCAGTTCCCTCTGGTGATGATGATGAAATGATGTCACCTTCTCAATATATTGAAGACAAGACATATGATCCTGAGGTTATTGTTGCAAATGCTGAAGCTGATGATATGAATCAAAGCGAATTAGTTGAAGCCCTTAAAATGTTAGATGATAGAAGCAAAGACATTCTTCAAAGAAGATACTTAGCAGACGATAAAGCAACATTACATGAGTTAGCTGAAGAGTATGATGTTTCTGCAGAAAGAATTAGGCAAATCGAAAATGGAGCGTTAAAAAAATTAAAAGCCATAATGGTAAGTGCTGCTTAATTCGATTCATTGATATTCCATTTATAAATGCGCAACAAATTTCTCCCATCTTTTGTTCAAAGAAAAGGGCGTATAACTAAAAGCCAAGAAGATAACCTAAATTCTTTACATAAATATCTTGTAACTTCTCATGCTCAGATACTTCTCGAGAAAAGTAACTTTAAAAGAGTTATTTTAGAAATAGGCTTTGGTAATGGAGAGAATCTTATAAATTTAGCTAAAGAAAATCCTAAAAATTTATATATAGGTTCAGAAGTGTATATGGCTGGAATTGGGCAGGTTCTTGGAGCAATTAATGATAATGAGCTTGCTAATATTAGATTAGTGACCGGGGATATAAGATTATTAATAGAAGAAATTAAAGAATCAATCTTTGATGAAGTTTTAATAATATGCCCCGACCCATGGCCCAAATTAAAACACCATAAAAGACGAATGATCAACTCAGAATTTTTAGATTCAATTTATAAAGTTTTAAATTCAGATGGTCACCTTTTTATATCAACAGATTGGGAGAATTATGCTGAATCAATCGATGAATCTATTAGTCAAAATTTAGATTTCAAAGTTTTAAGCTCATCTCCCTATGAAAACATAATGTTAACTAAGTTCCAGCAAAGGGCTGTAGAAGAGGGTAGAAAAATTTATCCATTTTCGCTAAAGAAAAGCTAGTTAAAATTATTTACGGTATCGTTCAGAAACTTATATCCTTGATCAGTTGCCTTAATTAAATTTTTTTCTATCAAACCCTTTTTATAACCCATAAATAATTTTTCTTTAAAAGTATCGGGTATATAAACGCCTCTTTTTTCAAGATCTTTAAATGAAGTGCCGTTTTTAACTCTCAAGACATTCATTGCAAGATCAAGATCATATGATGCGTCATCTATTTTAATAATTTTTATCTTTGACGGATTATTGATATAAGATTCAACTTTTTTTAATTTAATCATCCTTGTTATTGAATTTTCTGTTGTAATTTTACTGTGCGCACCTGGGCCTATACCGAGGTAATCACCGTATAGCCAATAATTCATATTATGTTTACTTACTTTGTTATTTTTGGACCATGATGAAACCTCATACTGAAAAATATTATTTTGATTAAGAATATCTTTTGCAGCCAATTCCATTGTCTCTATGGTCTTATCAGATGGAATATTTAATTCTTTTTTATAAAAAATTGTATTGGGTTCAATCGTTAGTTGGTACAGAGATAAGTGATCAATTTTATTTTTGCAGAATATTTCAATATCTTGTTTTAGAGAATTAATTGATTGGTTCATAATTCCATAAATTAAATCAATTGAAATATTGATGTTTTTAAACCCAGAAGCAATTTTAATTGCTTGATAACTATCATTCGCATTGTGGTTTCTTTCCAAGCTACCCAACACTTCTTGATCAAAACTTTGTATACCTATTGAAATTCTATTAACCCCAGCAGCAATAATTTCATCTATGTAAGAGTAAGTGACCTCTTTTGGATTTAATTCAAAGCTAATTTCACATTCTTTTTTTAAAAGGCCCATATCTTTTAAATTTTTGATAATTTTTTTTATTATCTTTGAAGATACCAATGAAGGGGTTCCTCCCCCAAAGTAAATAGAGCAGAATTTTCTTTTTTGAATATATTTCATTGAGTCTTTTAAATCCTGATTAAGAGCAACCAATAGCCTTTCTTCATCTCCATCTAATTTATTTGTATTGATATTGAAGTCACAGTAGGGACATCTTTTCTCGCACCAGGGTAGATGAATATAAAGCGATATAGGTACTTTATTTGGATTAAAGTTTTTCAAGCTCTTTAATGAATGATCTTGCAGCAACGGCTCTATGACTTATTTTATTTTTTTCTTCAGGATCAATAGATGCCATAGATACATCATATCCATTTGGATAAAAAATTTTGTCATAGCCAAAACCTCCATAGCCTGAACTTTTTGTTGATATTCTTCCATGAATTTCTCCAACAGAGTAAAGAGGGATGGGATCTAAATCTGAGCGAACACCGACTAGGACACATATATAAAAGGCCTCAAGAGATGAGACATTTTTTTTGTTTAATTGATCAATAATTTTATCTCTATTATCTTTATCTGAGGCTCCTTCACCTGCATATCTTGCTGAATAGATTCCTGGTTCATAATCTAATCCTGGCACAACCAATCCAGAATCATCAGCAATTGTTAAGAGTCCAGATTTATTTGAACCATGCCTAGCTTTTTTTAATGCATTTTCAAAAAAAGAAATTCCGTCCTCAACAGCATCATCAATTCCTAAATCTTCTTGAGATATAAAATCAAAGCCCTTAAAAATTTTTTTGAATTCCCTTATTTTTCCTTGATTAGACGAAGCAAGAAGAACTTTATTATTTTTTAGCAATTAGATAAATTCCCTCTGAGGCAAAAGTATTTGGAAATGTTGAAGCCATAGCGCTCTTAGCGCCTTTATCGTTAAGAAAAAACCTTTCGTTAATAACAAAACCTTCTTCAAAACACAGTGTTTCAAAATCTTTGATTGTACAAAGATGTAAGTTTTTGGTTTCATACCAGCTTGATGGAAGATTAGGTGTAACCGGCATTCTGCCTTGGGCTAAATCAAGTCTACACTTCCAAAAACCTAAATTTGGGAGAGTAACAATACATTGTTTTGACAGCTTAAGCATTTTTCTTAAAGCCAAGTGTGGCTCTTTAAGGCACTGTATTGAGCTTGCCATTACAGCAACATCAAAATTGCATGACTCAAAGTCTTGAATGCCTTCGTCTATATCTTTTTCTATAACAGATATACCTTTAAGAATACATTCTTGAATTTTATTATGATCAATTTCTACGCCATAGCCTCGTATTTTCTTTTCATCAATTAAATCTTTTAATAAAGATCCATCGCCACAACCAAAATCAATAACTTTGCTTTTTTCTGGAATCCATTTTTTTATGATGTGTATGAGCGAAGTATTCATTTTGAATCTAAAAACCCTTTAATGATTTTAACGTATCTGTCAGATGCAAATAA
>Ga0255755_1003223_pt1 | contig 12726 bp, 9 predicted proteins | sample 011ome_18_FD_179955 | JGI IMG/M metagenome (GOLD analysis project Ga0255755, IMG submission 179955) | Coastal salt marsh microbial communities from the Groves Creek Marsh, Skidaway Island, Georgia - 011501BT metaG (version 2) | ecosystem: Environmental > Aquatic > Marine > Intertidal zone > Salt...
CCGCGAGAGACGCAAAGAACGACTTTGAATGCATGAGTCGAAGAAGAAAGAATCCACATCCGAAAAGAGCGGTGAACGCGAGGACGGTTTTGAAGGCACGCGAGAAAGAAGAACCAAATTTGGTGTTGTGTTTGAAGATTCCTGACGAGGAGGAGGATGATCTCGAGGCGAAACATCATCAGATACAAAAAGAAGAAACGACTTTTGTTAAGAAAGGAGCGAAGAGGAAGAGAGCGCAACACGAGTGCGATGTTTGCGGGAAGGTGTTTGATAGACGATCACTTTTGGATCGACACATGCGTACGCACACGAACGAGAGACCGTATGAATGTGATGTGTGCGATAAAGCTTTTCGTCAATCTCACCATTTGCAAAGCCACATGCGTATTCACACGAACGAGAAACCGTACGAATGTGATGTGTGCGAGAAACGTTTTAGTGATTCTGGTAATTTGAAGAAGCACATGCGTATTCACACGAACGAGAAACCGTACGAATGTGATGTTTGTGATAAAGCTTTTCGTGAATCTGGTACTTTGAAATCCCACATGCGTATTCACACGAACGAGAAACCGTACGAGTGTGATGTGTGCGATAAAGCTTTTCGTACATCTGGTGGTTTGACACAGCACAAGCGTATTCACACGAACGAGAAACCGTACGAGTGCGATGTGTGCGAGAAGAAGTTTCGTCAATCTCAACATTTGAAAAAGCACATGCGTTGCTGCCACTAGCTCTTGTTAATATACTCCCTCACATAGCGCACATACACACGCAAACACAAACACACACACAAACACATATCATCCCAGCGAAAAAGAAGTGCCCACACGACGCCATAATCATCGCGCGTTCCAACAACACGGAGAGTATGGAGAGAATGCGATGGATTGAGCGAAGGCGAAAGAATACTCTATTCAATATCTTTCCTTGCTCGGAAACTTCTTTTTACTTCGTAAATTAGGGTTTAGGTGTTCTTATGCAAAAGGGATGAGAGATTTTTCCTCATTACTCCGCTCTTGAAGGTGTTGACACGCACTGCTCTTCTTCGAATAAGAGAGAGAAGTAGTGTTGCGATTAACAGCGTTTACTGAGAACACGACAGAGCGCGAGTAAACGCGCTTAAAAATGAGCAGCAATACTAATAATTTCATCACGCGTTTCATCCATTCTCTGATGGAAAACGGAAACGACCGAAGAGATCAAGCGGAAAAACATTTAAAAGACACGTTAGAAAAATCGAAAGAAATGATCGAAAACTGGCATCAACCGACGAAAACGAGAGGGTTTTGGAGACGAGATCTGAATCAAGGGACGTACGTGACGAGTCAAGAGCCGCAGTTACGAGGGGGGGTCGGGAGGAGAACCAATTGGGGATGAGTTTTATACCAGTCGGTGTACTCCTAGGAACAGGCCTTTTGGGAGGACTTTGGCGTACGACTTTGACCATTACGTTGTGTATATTTAGAATAGAGCACTATTAAAACCTTATTACTACCGTGCGTACTACTACCACTTTTAGTCTACTAAAAGCTCTCTTCAAAGTGGTGGTGGTTTTCTTGCGCGTAAAGAGAGACGCATCCCGGACGTTTCCGCGCGACGGCGAAGAGGTTGCCGTGCGAAGCGCAGAGGAAGTTTCCTTGGAAAGCCTTCTTTTTATGACTTTTATTCGTTTTACCGTCGTCGTTTACGTCTTCCTCGTCGAACGCGTGTCGCTTCGTAAACGTCAAGCCTTCGTACGCGTGTGTCGCTTCGTTCGCGTGGCCGAAAGCTTCAAAGACGCCTAAGCGGCCGGCGTTGGTGACGACGACGTTGACCGTGGTGTTTCTTTTCGAAGCCGCCTTTATCATCTTTACGTCGTATTCGTCGTCCTCCTCTTCTTCGTCCTCCTCTTCTTCGTCTTCTTCGTCGTCTTCCTCGACGAAGACGTCTGGGCACACCGCGACGGCCGAGACGATGTCACTTCCGTTATTCGCCTTATTAAGACTTTCCCACGACGCGTTTGGACCGACGACGAGTTCTTTGTTGTACGCGCACGCGAACGTGGCTACGGAAGATGGAGACGACGAGTCGGAGGACGAACTAATCTTTCGAAAGTTGCCAAAGAAGAAAATCGGACCACCACCACCCGTCGACGTCGCGTCCGCGCTCGTCGTAAAAGCGCTCTTCTTCTTCTTCTTCATTTTCGAGTTCGAAGCGTTCGGGCGGCTCGGCGTGGACTTTTGTCCTCTTTGTTTCATCATCTTCTTGTTGTTGTCCAAAACGCGCAATCCATCTCTTTCAATCTCGTACTCCGTGCAATAATAGCTGAAAACAACGCGCGTCGTCGAAGCGTCCCAAACGACGACGTGTTTCTTATCGAACACGCACGCTAAGACGTTGCCGTCCTTGGAAAATGACAACGAGGTAATCTCGCACTCTCGAGAGACGCAGTGCGACTTGTACGTCGGGATCTCGAAGTCTTTACAATGCGTGACCGATTTGGCGCATATTTTCGCCGTCGAAAACTTCGTTTTGTTTTTGTTCTTTGATTTCTTCTTTGAGGAGGAGGAGGACATTTTCTTCTCGTCGTCGTCGTTTACGTCGTCATCAAAGTCCTCATTATTCTCGCACGACCACGTCCACAGTCGGCACTTCCCTTCCGCGCCGACTCCGGCTAATCGAAACACGGTTTCGTCGTATTCCTCGCTAAACGCCGACGCGAACTTTCGCGGACGAACTTTCCCAGCCATCCCGGGCGATTGAAGCTCGAAATACGTCTGTTTCTTCGTCGTCTTTTGATTCTTCTTAGTATCCGCCATGGAGTTACCGAAACTATCCCTCGGCGTCTTACTTCGTCGTCGACCGCTCGAGCGTCGTTTTTGGCTTTGATTACTTTTCTTTTCTGACCCGAGAGTGGAATCCTTCTTGTGAACACTTTCCTCCTCGTTCACGTCCACCGGGTCGTGCACGTATACTCCCGATTTCCTGGGAAACCGCCTTCGGCGTTCCGCGGAGTTCATCCCATACAAATAAGTATCTTCGTCGTCTGAATCGTCTGAATAATCGTCTGAATCGCTGCTGTTGTTGCTCCCGTGCGTGCGTTCCGTCTCGTCCATCATCGAAAGCAGAGAGGATTTCTTGTACGAGGACGTGAACACGAGCCCGTTCGGCGCGATGGAAAACGCCCACCGTTTCATCGTCTTACCGCCAGCATTTCCACCACCGCCCTTGGACGACGACGACGTTCTTCCGTCCCGCGCGCTCGGTTTACCGATCAAAACCGTCCCTTTAAACGAAAAACGTGACATAGTCTTGCTATCATCACTACCGCTACGCTCGCGTCTACTACTACTATTACAGTTGTCTGTTTCAATCTTCCACACCGAAATTTCCGTCGCGTCTCGAATCTCGTGGTCAATCTCATACGCCAAATAATGGTCGTGGTTCATCACCGCCGTCTTTGGCGTCGTCGTCTGAATCGTTTGAATCGTCGTCCTCGCCGCGACGTGTCGATAAGAAAAACTCTCGTCTCGCAATACTTGCACCTCCAGTACGGGCGCCGTCCGCGAGGCGTCTCGCGGGTCGATTAAGTGTTTCGCGCGGAATATTTCTCTCAACGGGAGTACGCGATCCTTTTCCTCTGCTTCCTTTTCATCTTTTGTCTCTTTTTCTTCATCATCGTCGTCGCAAACGTGCATGCCAGACGGCGCGGGGACGGTCTCTCGAATCGGCGTAAAAGTCTCCGCGACGGCGACGACTCCATTTTTACCGTCTTCAAAATCTTGTTCTTCCGTGTGTCGATCGCCAAACTGGAAATCGACTTTTCCGCGTCCTCGTTTCTTCGTCGATGTCTTATTGTTCTCATCATCATCATCGCGCTCCTCGGTGATGTTGTTGTCGTTGTTGTTTACATTGTCTATCGCCAAAGTATCCGCGACTCGAATGGTTTCTCCGTACGCGTTCACGTTGACCAAATTTTCCTCCTTCTTCTTCAGAATATCGAATGTTTCCTCCTCCTCGTCGTCGTCGTCGTACTCCGTAAACTCCTTTGTCTTCTTCTTTTCGTTGGTCGAGTTAAACGCAATCTTCTGCGCCTCTCGAAACTCCGCCGTCGGCGATAACGAGCGGCCTTTAAACTCCTCCGAGTCTTCCTCTTCGTCTTCCTCCGTCGCGTTCTTCTGCGTTTCCATCAACGGCGACCTCATTCTTTGACGATGCTGATGACGACGATGAGAGGACGAATACGACTTCTTCGTCGCATCCAGACTCCTCGTTGTTTTTTGAGCTTTCGCGGGCGTCGTCAACTGCGTGTTCGTCACCACCATCGTCTCTTCTTCTTCTTCTTCTTCTTCTCGTTCAGTACCATCATTTTCATCATCCTTCGTCATCTCGCGCGTTCTCTTCTTCGTCTTCCTCTTCGGCGTCGGCGTCCGCCCGACGGGGACGCGCGAGAGATCATTTTCATCATCATCATCATCATTCGGCATCAAAGAATCTGGAACCATCGTTGTCCTCCTCGCCATCATCTGTTCGGCATCGTCATTTCCTACTTCTTCTTTGTCTTCGTCTTCTTCTCCGGAAGAACAGATGTTCGTCAGAGCGACGTTTTTCCTCTCAGCGAGGAACATTTTGACGGTTTCGAAGAATTGAATCTGTCTGTCACATTTCACCTATTAATCACACATAAGAGAGAGAGAAAAGTGAGCATACGCAAAGTAAAGACGAAAAGTGTTCTCGCGTTCGTGTTTTCTCGTTCTTCGCGCGAAAGAGAGAGACTAAGAGAGATTACGATAAGTATAAAAGTGGTTGAGAAATTTCAAAATCTCGCCGCGAAATGTCGCACCTCTTCTTCTTCTTCTTCGAGCGACGACGACGAGGCGAACGCTCCGTCGGCTTTTTTACTCGTCATAATATCGGCGGTGTCCTTTTCCTCCTTTTCCTTTCTGTGAAACGTAGGTTTTGGTGACACCGAGCGCATCGTTGGCATCGTCAACATCTCTTTACATTCTGACGCGATTTGCTTCATTTTTCTCCGCTTTCGTCGTACTCTCGCAAACAACTTTATATCGGCGTTTAGAGAAGACAAACGCGCCTCTTTAAAGCGACGACCCGAGGATGACGACGACGACGATGACATCTCCACCCCTTTTGTTCGGCGCTTCTTCGGTGAGGATCGTCCGGCGAGAACAAAAAAGGGAGAGAAGAAGGAAGATTAATCCTCCGCCGATGGTGAGAGCGTTCTATAAGAAGAAGAACGATGACGACGAGGACGACGAGAAAAGAAGAGGAAAAGGAAAGAAAATCACAGAGTACGACCAGATACGACCAGGGCAAGGACCGAACGCGCCAAAGTTTCCAGAGATTTGCGAGTATTTGGTGTCGTCGAACTCGAATTCGAGCACAGTTGAAGGCATTTCTCCCTTGGCGTTTCGAGAGAGATATTACGACGACGATGACGAAAAAGGAATGAAAGGGTTATCATGGAATAAAACGAGGAGTGATAGCAAAAAGAATACGTATTATCTCGATCTTCGGCAACCGTTAGAACACGAGGATTGGCAAGTGCCTCCGTTTCAAGGCGGATGCGCCTACCAGATTCCGTCGAAGAACGCTTTTCGTAGAATATCCGGGTACGCTTTGTCAATCAAAGGAGGTCTGAAAGAACGCGACGAAGAGTTCGTGAAAAAGGTTTATGAAACGTGTAATGAGGATTTATCGGCGACAGTTATCGTGTGCGATTTGAAAGGCGGGTCGATAAAAAAAGCGCAAAGTTCGGAAGCGAGTAACCGAGGCGTGATCGATCGCTCGGATTCGTTCGCCGTGCGAGCGTGTTACGAGCTCGTCCAAGCGGGGTTTTCTGACGTGAAATTCATAGAAGGCGGGTTCCCCGGGTTAATCGATGACGCAGGATTACCGTACACGAGTGAAAAGTTTTCGGATTTATTACGAAATCAATCGGAAGGGAACAGGAAACTCTTAATGTACGCGAAACTCTTACCGGATCCGACGATATTACCCGGCGTTTTGATTCAAGGCGGCGTGTTTCTCATATTCGGGTTGGCGTTTTATAACGTCAACGGTTTTGGGGATTATCTCAGTGAAAACGTCCCGGCTGCGTGTAGCTTCTTGCCTATAAAATCGTGTTTTTAATAGCGACGATGAGATGTCTTCGACGACGCTTCGACGACGTCGTACCCTTAAATAGTACTCCTGAGCTTTCGTCTAAAATTCGCCATTTCACATCCCCCGCGCGATACATACGCACAAAACTAAGCGAGAAAGAGAGAGAGAGAAATTATCGAGAGCTTTATTACACACACACACGCGCACCTAGAGAGAGAGAGAGAGAGTATCGCCGGCGCTCTCGCTGTGAAAGCATCAGACATGGAAGAAAACGAGCACCTTTTACCGGGCAGCCCGTTTCCCCGTGAAATTTCATCATCAAAGAACAAGAAGAAGAGAGGATCGTCGTGGTTCGTAAAAGTCCTCCTCGTCTCGCTCTTCCTCTTGCTCTCCGTCCTGGGAACGGTTGGTTTCCTCTCAAAAAACGCAGTCGTTACGCGAGAGGACGAACACCAGACGAGAACAAAGATGATTCTCATGAAATTCCTCTCCCTCGGGGACGCGGGAGGAGAGAAAAAAGCAAAGGAGGAGAAAAAAGCAAAAAATGGCTTCAAAATACGCGTACCATTCCTCCGGCATCACGGTTCGGAAAAACCACGCGAAACATCCGAAAAGAATGTAGGACCAATCGAAATGGCCAAAAGAAGTCTCTCGAAAGAACACGGGAACAACGAAGACTTGGTGAAAGTGATGGAGGAGAACGCGAAGAAGAGGCTGTTGTTTAAGGCGGCGGCGGAGGCGAGGGAGGGACCCGCGAGGGGTCTGGACGAGGACGAGAACATCGCGGGCGACGGTGAGTCCGTTGGGGGTGACGAACAACGTCGCGTGAGTAGTCCTCGCGCTGTATCGGTTTCTTCGTCGGCGGAGGATGACGATGATGATGATTCGAATAAGAGGTCCCCGAGAGAGCAACAACAACGACAACGACAACAACAACAAACGAATGCGAATACGAATACGAAGAAGAATGTACCAAAAGCGAAAAACACGAACAAGGAAGTGCCGAATTATAAATCTCAAGCCGAAGCGAATTTACGAATGATACCGACGAGTTTGTTCGATTTGTTCAAAAGCAAAGAGTACGAGGAAGAGGAGAAAGAAGAGAAGAGTTACTTTGAGAACAACGCCAAGTGCGAGAACGTGTTTACGTTGGGATTGGAAGGCGTCGGGCACCACGCGTTTCAGATGGGGAAAGACGCGTTCGTGAAGACACTTTTGAGAGAACATTTGGGGAACGTTGAAGAGAAGAAAAAGAGTGGTAATACGAATAATAACAAAGACATAGTCGAAATGCACGCGCGAGAGGAGGACCGGATGTTTATCGATAACGACGACCATTTTTGGAACTTGATTCTCGAGAACAAATACGACGAGATTTTCAAGACGTTTCGAAAAGGATGCGAAGAAGTGGCGAAAAAGAACGGGAACGAAAAAACGGCGTGTTATAGCACTCGGTCGTTTTCGTTCCCGCATAAGTTAGGTCCGTTTGCGACTGGATCGGGTTTAGACGTGAACCACGCGCAGCGATGGGACCCGAGAAACCCAGAGCATCGAAAATATCTCTTCGATCACGGCCATCCGATTAACATTTTGAAATACTTCGAGGCGGCGGAACGGAACGGATGTCAAGTGAAATTCATCTTGTTGCATAGAAATATCGTAGAAACCGCGCGTTCGCACAAAACCTGGGATCAAGGATTAGAGAAACATTTGAACGTTCTGAAAATGTTCGCGGAATACATCGACGTCTCGTTGGCAAACTTACCGAGCAACTCGTGGCGACGAGTCAACTACGAAGATTTTTGGCGACCTCACGAAGAACGCGACAGAATCTTCCAAACCTTAGCGACGGACTTTTTGCACTGGTCCTCCGACGCGCACGAATCGTTCATGAACAGTCAGTTCGATTTGAACGTCCACCCGAGAAAGTACAAAACGAACGATAAACCGCCGTGCGACGAAGTTCGAGAGTTGGATCGAGTGCAGCGGAATTTCTTCGATAGGAAGTTGACGTCGTACTCGAAGCGAGAGAAACACGTGACGAACTTACCGTTGTCGCATTTCTTCACCGAGTCGCCGAACAAGGCTTTGTACGAGCAGTGCTGGGAAGCGTCCAAGGCGAGTTTACTCGGTAAACAATAAAGAAAATGTAGAATAAAATTGTAACGTATTAAACGCCCAACCACCGGTGCGATAGAGTAAACAACGCGAAAAATGAAACGCTCGTATACATACGAGAATCTATCATGATAAAAGTATTTCACAATAATAACAAAGCTGCTTTTTCTACGCGCGTGTACTTCCTCTCTCTCTTTCTCTCTCTAACATATTAATATTAACTGATAAACTTGAAGCACGAGTTATCGGTGTCGCACGTCTTCTTCAAATGTTTCTCCCACGCGTGCATTTTCCCTCCAACACCGACGTCTTTGTCCGTCAAAGAATTCGTTCCTAAGTGTGCTTCGTCGATGTCGTCTCTTTTAAACGCCCCGAACCCTTCTTGGCCATCAATTTTCAAATCCTGGCCGAAAATTTTCGTTTGTCGTTCGCACAGTTTCGGTTCCTTGCCCGCTTTCCTTCTCTTGCCGCTCTCGCCGTTTTGCAACAACGCGCACAAGGCGTTCTTACTGTCCTCGGTTTGCTGTCTGATGGCTTTTTGGAACAGTTTCGGCCACGCGTTCGGATTTTCGTATCTCCACTTGTGCATTTTCTCCCACTCCTCGTCGCTTTCGGCGATTTCTCTCAATCTTTTAGCTAACTGTTGCGGCGTCGCGTAGTTTCTCAAATCGATCCAACTGTCTCGTCCCGGTAATAACTCGTTCACGCCTTCCCACCCGATGTAAATCGGGATCGATCCTCGACTCAACGCGTAATATATTTTCTCCGTCACGTATTCTGGACACGACACCCCTACGTTTTCTACTGCAAAATAAAACATAAAGTTACTCAAAGGCTCTTGGAAACTCGTCTCGCGATTTCTCGGCGCTTCCATCACGCTTTCTGGAAACGAGTTTGCATTCACGTTATTCGCGCAATTTCCAACCGAAAAAACCGGGTACGCGTCGCTAATCTTCCTCAGCGTTTCCGCTCGATTGCTTAAACAATCTCTCGCCAACCAGGCGACGCCCGGGATCCTCTCTTTCCTCGGAATCGTAAACAACGGGAAATCTTCCTTCATCTCAAACACTGGAACCGCGAACGGGAACCACAACCCGCTCGTTTTCTCGTAATCCGCGACGTAATCGAACGAGTTTCGAAACTTCTCGTCTTTCATCTCCGGCGAGTACATGGACGGACTTTCGTGCGTGAAAAAAATATCCACCTGTTTCGGGTTCGTCTTCGGCCTCACCTCCGGCACGTGTTGATTCCGAAACATCCTCACGTCGCACGACGGATCGTCCACGTTCGCGTTCAGTTTCACGTTTTTCACGCACATCCCTGGTTTCTTCAACCCCGTGTTTATAAAGTTATACGCCCCGAAAAAGTTAAACTTCTCCCCCTCTTTAAAACACACGGTAAACTTCTCGCCTCCGTTTGCCGGAGCGTGTTTCCACCGCGCCATGTTTCGCACCCGCTCGTCGTAATCCCAATTGTTGTTCTCAAACCCTTCTCTCCAGTTAAACGATTGCAAAGGATCGCTCTTCCCGTGCGTGTCCTTTAAATCTCTCTTCTTATACCTCTTATTATCGCTAAAACTACCGCTACCGTCGACGCGTTTCTTCGCGCTCGAGACTAAATCTGCCGCCCATTTCGGTAAAGGCAAGGCTAATTCATCTTGCTTTTCCGTGTCGTATCCCGCTTTGAACGAGAGTACTAGGAGCGCAAAAACGGACAGGAACAATAAAACGAGCAGCTTTTTTGAGTGCGCGTTGTTGAACGATTTCTTATTCTTACGAGTCGTGTTCCTCTCGTCATCTTCATCATCGTTTTTAGGAGTCTCTAAAAGGCGTTCTCCCGCGTCGTCTCCAACGTCCATCATCAACGCGCCAAATCCTCCTCTTTCAATGGTGTTCTTGCTCGATGATGATGGATTTGATCGGAGCAGCCTTTGAGACGAAGATGAAGATGACATGTTGATCGTCAAAGTCTCTCTCATGTTCTCCTTCGTGTGGAAAAAGGGAATGAATGGAGGTGTTTTATGCGCGTAAGTGTTCTGTGGAATTCGTCTGTTTTTTCTTCCCGCGGTCCTCGTCTTGTTGAAACCCTAAATAACAAGTGTTCTAAAACTTACTCTCGCTTGCGCTTTTGCTTTCGCCTTTTGCCTCTGCTCTTCTAGAAGAAGTTAAGAAGAATATAAAGATTCATTAAGCAGCTCTTTTCCTACTTTCGCCGTATTTTTTAAACTTGTTTCTAAAACTTCTTTTCCTGGAGAACGTATCCTCGACCGATCGATTTTCCAGTTCGGCTTTGCGTATGGCGTTGGCTAAATCGAAGTCTCCCGGGAGTAAAATGTTCGTCGCTCGCCCGAGTTTACCGGCGCGAGCGGTACGGCCGACTCGGTGGAGGTATTCCGTGGCGTTTTGGGCGAATTCAGCTTGGACGACGTGTTTGACGTTTGGTATGTCGACGCCTCGAGCGACGGAGTCCGTGGCGACGAGAACGTCGATGTCTTGCGACGCGAAGCGTCGTAAACGGGACTCGCGTTCGAGCGGGTCGATATCGCTGTGAAATGATGCGGCTTTAGCGCCAAAGTTTGCGAGTTCGTTGGATATTGCTTCGCAGACGCTACCGCTGTTGACAAATACCAACGTCTTTTCCACCTGCGCGGTTTTCGGATCCATGTCTAACGCGTCAAATAAAGCCTTCGCTCGAGTCTCCAACGAAACCTCTCTCCACGTTTGCGTCAACTCCGCTCTCGGTTTGTGTAAACTCGAGCTTTTCGTCCACACGGCGTCTGGGAAACCGAATTTTAGAACCGCTCCGGGTGTTCGTTTGCCCGTGGACATGACCGTCGCCGCGGCGAAGACGTATTGTCTGCGAAACTCGCGATTGGTGCCTTTGCCCATTTTGCCTTTGCCGCCGAGACGCGCTTTCGGTTTCTTCTTCTTTTTTTTCTGTTGTTCTTTTCGTTCGTACTCGTATTCGTGTTGTTGTGCGTTTTCATCGTCGTCGTCTGAATCTTCGTCCTCTTCTTTGTCTTCTTCTTCTTCTTCTTCCTCAAAATCGTGATCTTTCCTCCAATTTTGCTCCATGGACGCTTCCGTATCTCTCTCTAAATCGTTGTTCCATTCTCCCGTCGTCGTCTTGACATTTATTTCGCTTTCGTCCTCGAACGTTTTATAAAATCCTCGCGTGGCGGCGAGCTTTTCCTCTCGAAACAAAACGTCGAAGCAGTTCCGCACTTTCCTCGCGTATCCTCCACCCAACAGCATATCTGCTTCGTCTAAAACAACCGTCCGTATAAATTTCACGTACGGCGTAAACGCGCCTTTCCTCCAGCTCCCTTCTCGCCAGTCAAAGACGTCCTGTTCGGCTCGCGCGGGCGTGCAGACGATGATGTCCGGGAACGAAGAAGGCAAACCTCGATCGGGAGTTAAAGCAACTGTTCTCACTATCGACTTTTTCTCTGAATCGTCTTCTAAAACGTCCGGAAGCGTTAAAATATCGATGGCTTTTTTCACCTGGTCGCACAAGTGCGCGTTCGGGCACAAAATCAGCGCCGAGACTTCCTCTCTCCGTTCGATTTCTTTCCTTTTCAAGATATTTGAGACGATTGGAATGGCGTAGGAATACGTCTTCCCGCTCCCGGTTTCGGCGGCGATGACGACGTCCAAGTTTTCCGCAAGCAAAGGGATCGCGGCGGATTGACACTCCGTCGGCTCTGCGATGGATAACCGCGTCCGTAAGTTTTTCAAAATCAGAGGATGTATTCTTATATTGCTATTATTAGTATTATCAACTCCTTCTCCTTCCTCCTGTTCGTGTTATCGTTCGTTTCAGGTCAGTCAACAATAAGAAGTAAGAACGAGAAGACTTCGTCATCAAAGCGTAAAATATTGAGAAGAGTACGAGCGCGGCGCGAGAAGAAAGAAGAACACCTCACGTATTTTTGTTGCTTCATATCGAGAGCGAAACGCAGCGGTCTGTTACCTCCGCCTTTAAATTTCGTTTCTGTGTGCTGCTCTCTCGTCGAGAAGATAACGCAGTTTAATGCCATCATTGGTGTTCTTCTTCGATTAAAATGTTTCGTTATACGAGAGAACTCTACTCACCGAGAACAACTTTAACTGCTCGTTGTTGTTGTTGTTTATACCATTACTACTCGCAAGAACAAACCCGCGCTTTTGCAGATGAGTGGTGGTAGTGTTATTATGTGTAGTAGTAGTATTCGTGGTAAAGGGAGCATTCTCTTCGCGTAATCCTCCTCCAAATCGTCTTTCGTGTCGTCGTCGTCGTGATGAAAATTCGCCGCCGGGTGATGATGATGATGATGATGATGACGATGCGCTGCTCTTAATGCTCCTCCTCCTGTTCCTCAAAGCAGGAGGAGTCGTAGTGCGACCAGAAGAAAAAAAGGCACTCAAACTATCACTTGTGCTGCACAAAAGAGACGAACAAAAAGGAGCGCTCATCGTTCTTCTCATTAATACTCTTCTGCTCTAAATACGCACGCTTTCTCTG
>Ga0255755_1003241_pt1 | contig 12673 bp, 13 predicted proteins | sample 011ome_18_FD_179955 | JGI IMG/M metagenome (GOLD analysis project Ga0255755, IMG submission 179955) | Coastal salt marsh microbial communities from the Groves Creek Marsh, Skidaway Island, Georgia - 011501BT metaG (version 2) | ecosystem: Environmental > Aquatic > Marine > Intertidal zone > Salt...
AGCCAAAAGAGTTACCTGATTGGCTCGTGAGTACCCTTACTGATCTCTATATGTAGATCGCTCAAGGGCTTGCTCATGATCCGATGGTTGTCGAGCCAATATTCTGGCAAGCCAAAGCAGGACATCTGTTGCGGTACTTGGTGTGAGGGTTTCATGAAGGCTGTCAGCCTTAATCCAAAAGAATGGCTCAGGTTAAGTGAACGTGGCCCAGACGGACATCTAATGCCCCCTACCTTGCTTCATTTGATTTATAACCATTTAGGTGCGCATGCTCATTAACAAACACAAACGTCTTTTCTTGAGCCTGATTATGATCAACAGCCATCTTTGTAACCTCACCGGTCAGTGAGTATATTTTTTCACTCTCACTATACTTAATTGGCCGAAACGACCAAAATACTATAATGGATCACCAATAGATTTAAGCAATTCGTAGGAACAAATTTTAAGTAACAGAGTGAAAAATTCTGCATCTCAAGAGCTAAGAACGCTATTTTTGAGAATGACCCTTTCAGAACTTGGCTATCTGCTCAAGATTTAGGTTTAGCTGCTGTCACAAATGGCGCTTTTGGTGCACAAGTTACTAGGGCAAAAGAGTTGGGGCATTCTACTGGAAAGCCCTGTCACCAAATGACCTTCCAAATGATATATGTTTTAAATGGATGGGTTAAATTCTGGTATGAAGACGAAGGTGAGTTTCTTTTAGAAAAAGGTGATTTTGTTTATCATCCACCTGCTGCAGCACACAACCTGCTTGATTATTCAGCAGAGGTTGACTGGTTAGAGGTTTATTCTCCATCATCGCCAGAAACAATTGATGTCTGATATTACCTAATGCCGACCTCAAGGCTTATCCTGTTGAGGGAATGCGACAACTTGTGCGTTGTTAAGCTTATTAATTGACTTATCTTTGTATCAGTCAAAAAGGAGATTAGACATGAAATTTATCACAACTTCGATTTTCGCTTTAATTCTAAGCACCCCAGTCGTCCTAGCTGACGGATGCGGAAACCACGGCAAAGACGTAACCATGTCTTGCGCTGTAGGGCAGGTTTGGAACCCCGAAACCCAGCAATGCATGGATACAAACGCATAGAGCTTATCTAAGGCGGGACCATTTTCCACTGGAGGGGCTCAGGCGTAAATTCTATTGTAGATCCGCTTCACCTTGGCAAGTTGCCATTTGCCTCTACAGCTGGGCGTTGGATCTCTTCTTTATTCAGAACTTGAGCCATAGAGTTCATTGACATCCGCCCATCAGGGTTCAATCTGTCGAACAGGGGTTTGTGGTTCTCAGCTTTAGCGTTGGCGTATTGTTTCTTAGCTGTAGCTGCTTTGAGGCAATACTCTTTCGCAACACTACACCCAATCAACCCATTCTTGTCCTTTTTGTCGTAGGCTGCCGATAGCTGACCTCTAGTCTTTGCAGCAGCCAAAGCTCTCGTCGCCCCGTCAAAGATACGCGTGGCCTCATTCTTCGCAGTCCCACGGTTTCGCTGACTAGACCGGCCACAGAATTGTTCTGCTTCTCTCACTTGGTATTTTCCCGAAGAGGAGAAACGATAGGGCGTGACCAATACGGACAGCAGAATTCCACGCAGCGGCGGCGTGGCCGGCGGGCGTGACGGCAGACGCGGCGGGCGGCGGCGCGCATAAGCGCGCTGCTTGCCACGCCTGAATAAAGCGTTCAAAACAGGCTGACCTGCCCGGCTTTGAAATAGGGATAAATTGAGCGCCTTTTCAAATATTCACAAATGGCATGATACACGCTGCGTAAAGGCTATTTCCCCTTTATCAAAAAGCCAATTTTGCGTTTAATCTCAGAATGTAATTTCTAGATCAGATCGAAGCCGCAATGCAGTGCGGCGCAACTGCAGCGCCGTTTCGTTTTCAACCACAAAAAAGCCCTTTTTCTATGATGAGGAGGTTTGCAGATCGTTGCCCTCGTGCAGCGAAATATGACCGCAGTATTTTGACGTTACCAATAGTGTAGAAGTTTTTGGAAAGAGTTTCATGTCGTTAAAGAGTTTCAAAATCCTTCTAGTATCCTGTCTGATGTTCACCAAGCCCGCACTGGCAGAAGAGGTAGATCAATGCCCTTTTGCTTTAGAAGAGAGCGTTGAAGCTGTATCAAGATCGAAATTGCAAGAGTTTGCAAACAACTTTCCTTTAAAGAAATCGCAGTTTGAACTCACCGCAAAATTTGAGGCGCGACAAGAGAGTTCTGTGAGAAACGCCATTCCATCCTTCGCAATTCTGCCGACAGAAATGGACAGGGATTTATTGTACTATAATGCGGACGAGAAATATTTTTTTACGCTGATTATTTCTTCTCAAACGCTCGGTATTTGCCATACGACCCTGTAGGAGAACTTTTCAACGTCGATGAGGATTCCGAGCAATATCTGCAAGGGATTTCCCATGTGGTTTTCGGAGAGAGAAAGGTTACCAGCGATTTCTTTTTAGCTCCTAAAGTGACGTATAATAATGTCAAAATTTATGGCGAACATATTTTTGATGATTATGACACTTACAAAACCCGTAACGGCAAAAAGTATTCAGTGGAAAGATATTATGGCTATGAGCGTGTAGATTTTTTGGAAGAAGAAACTTTCAGTACTAACTGGTTCAGACCCTTTCACATTTTGCCGTATGACATTAACGATGCTGAAAAGTTTTATAATGGTGTGCAAACTTTTACTGCAGTGGATATGAAATCGCCTGTCATTTTTCTAGAAGTTAAAACGCTGCGAGCAAATTCGGACGTTCGAGAAGACAGAACCATTAATAACATATTAATAAGGGCCGATATTATTTGTTCATCCTTGGTTGATCATCATGGCAAAGTGGCCCAGGTTCTGACACCTATGACTGGTTACATCGAGTTTGAGGATTAGAGGTAGTTATCGCTTTTAAAAACTGATTTCTAAGACTTCAGAAACATCATTGCCCTTTCTATCTTTATCCTGATTAACCGGTAATCCTTCTATGCTTGCGCTGCGCTGGATAATCCAAGCGCCATAAGCGCTGCTTTAATAATCTTCATTACAATAGCTCAGAAAAAACCTTTGGTTGAAAAGACCAAGGTTCACTCAAGTTGTTACAATTTCAAAAAGGAGGCCTCATGGTTGATTTTGCAAAGCTCGTGCTTGAGTTGGATACATCAGATCTTGAGCAGGGCGAGGCGAAGCTTAAAAATTGACCGTAGCCGGTGATAAGGCCGAAAAAAGCGCAAAAAAACTTGGCTCATCGGCGAAGGCCAGCGCTGCGCAGTTAAAACAAGCGACCAAACAAGTCGAAAAATCCGGCAATGGCCTTAAGATCAGCGGCGGGCATACCGCCAACCTTACCGCGCAGCTCACAGCAGGCGGCAAATAGCACGCAATAAATCCAAAAACACCTAAGAACTGTCTTTAAACAGCCCGCTCCCAGGCTTTGATCCATGTCGATTGTTTCGGATCAACCATGAATACCTCGGCGCGCATCGCACATCTTTACGGCGCAAAGCTGATCCCTGCCAAATCGCCCTTGTAAGCGCCGGCAATCACCCGCATCCTCGCCATATAAAGCGGAGGACATATGCGAAGTTCAAAAACAATCCACGTCATCTCGGCGCATGCAGAAGGCGAAGTTGGAGATGTGATCGTTGGGGGCGTTGCGCCGCCACCGGGCGCCACGATCTGGGAGCAACGAAACTGGATCGCCAAAGATGAAACACTGCGTCAATTTATGCTGAACGAGCCACGTGGCGGCGTATTTCGCCATGTCAATCTTTTGGTCCCTCCCAAAAACCCAGATGCCGCCGCCGCTTTCATCATCATGGAGCCCGAAGATACCCCGCCGATGTCCGGCTCAAACTCGATCTGCGTGGCCACTGTTTTGCTTGATGGCGGCCTTCTTCCGATGCAAGAGCCGATCACCGAATTTAGCCTTGAGGCCCCCGGAGGGCTGGTGCAGATTAAGGCCCATTGCAAGAACGGTAAGGCTGAACGAATATTTGTTCAAAATCTTCCCAGTTTCGCCCAACAAATTGCTGCGCCGCTTGAGGTTGCTGGACTCGGCACGCTAAGCGTCGACACAGCCTTTGGCGGCGATAGTTTTGTGATGGTGGATGCCGCCGCTTTAGGATTTCAAATTGCCCCGGATGAAGCCGCAGATCTTGCCAAATTGGGCCGCAAAATAACCGACGCGGCCAACCAGCAATTGCGCTTTTCTCATCCCACCAATGCCGATTGGCAGCATTTTTCGTTTTGCCAATTCGCAAGCCCACTGCAAGAAGATCAAGAGGAGCTGCGGATGAAATCTGCTGTTGCCATTCAACCGGGAAAGATTGACCGCTCGCCAACCGGCACTGCCCTCTCTGCGATGATGGCTGTTCTGCATAAAAAGGGCAAAATGCGCCTCGGCCAAACGCTTACAGCACGCTCTATCATCGGATCAGAGTTTACCGGACGCATCGTAGATCTATCTGACGTAAATGGCACCGCGGCCATTCTGCCTGAAATCAGCGGCCGTGGTTGGATCACTGGCATTCACCAGCATATGCTGGATCCGGATGACCCCTGGCCACAGGGCTACCGCCTATCCGATACATGGGGCGCCGGATAGGTTTGAAGGCCTTTTAACGCGAGCGCTGCATTGCCCGGCACGATTGGGAAACCCTGTCCGTTTCATGCAGCATTCAGGGTATTTTTGTTAAACGTGGATCACCTGATCAAAGGCATCCAACACGCTTTCATGCATCATTTCAGACAGCGTCGGATGTGGGAAAACCGTTTCCATCAAATCTTGCTCCGTGGTTTCCAATTGACGCCCGATCACATAGCCTTGGATCAACTCGGTCACCTCGGCGCCGATCATATGGGCGCCCAGCAATTCGCCCGATTTTTTATCAAAAATGGTTTTCACCAATCCCTCAGGCTCGCCTAAAGCAATGGCTTTGCCATTGCCGATAAACGGAAACCGCCCAACTTTAATCTCATGGCCCTTCTCACGCGCTTGCGCTTCGGTATACCCGACGCTGGCGATTTGAGGATGACAATAGGTGCAGCCTGCAATTGTTTCGGGGCGCACGGGATGCGGCGTTTTACCGGCAACTAACTCGGCAACCATAACCCCTTCATGGCTGGCCTTATGCGCAAGCCAGGGGGCGCCGGCCACATCGCCAATTGCGAAAATGGTTGGGATAGAGGTGCGGCAATAGGCATCGGTTACGATATGGCTGCGATCAACAGCAATGCCCATATCTTCCAAGCCCAAATTTTCAACATTTCCCAAAATACCAACCGCAGAAATGACCGTGTCAAACGTCTCGGTGGTGGTTTTACCGGCCTGTTCAATATGCGCCGTCACTTTGCCCTTTGCCCGGTCGAGCTTTTTGACCATTGCCTTTTCCAAAATATGCATACCCTGTTTTTCAAACTGTTTTTTGGCAAAAGCACTTATTTCAGCATCTTCTACGGGCAAGATCCGATCCATCACCTCTACAACGGTGGTATCCGTACCCAGCGTGTTGTAAAAACTGGCAAATTCAATTCCAATCGCGCCCGAACCAATAACCAACAGTTTTTTGGGCATGCGGCATGGCGTCAGCGCGTGCTTATAGGTCCAAACCAGATCGCCATCGGCTTCAAGCCCGGGCAACTCGCGCGCTCTGGCGCCGGTTGCCAGAATGATATGCTTGGCTTTCAGCGTTTCCGTTTTGCTCTTGGTCGTTACATCGACGCTGGTGGCGCTTGCGATCCGCGCCTCGCCCATCAAAGTGGTGATTTTATTTTTCTTCATCAAGAAGCCAACGCCTTGATTTAACTGTTTGGCTACCCCGCGCGAGCGCGCCACGACAGCCTCAAGATCGTAATCGATGCCTTTGGCGCTTAATCCGAACTCTTTTGCCCGATGCATTAGGTGGAACACCTCCGCCGATCGCAACATCGCTTTGGTCGGAATACAGCCCCAATTGAGACAGATTCCGCCCATATGCTCGCGTTCGACAATGGCGACCTTCAAGCCAAGTTGGGCGCCCCGTATCGCAGCCACATAGCCGCCGGGTCCCGCCCCAATAACCACCAGATCAAATGCACGCTCTGCCATCGTTTTCCTCATCTCAAAAAATTTGTTTAACGTTAAACTAAATTAGGATCGAGTTCAATGGGTCAGCGCGAAATCAAATCGCAACGGTCAAATTTTGAAACAGGTTGCCATAGCCACCATCGCGGATAAAATCAGCTTCGGCCTGGCTGCTCTTGCGCGAGAGGACGCTGTTTCGATCAGGAAATCTGCCAAAGTTACGAATAACCTCACGATGCGCCCTAGCATGCAGCAAATTATGCCCGCCGCCATCGCGCATGCGTTCCTTGAGCAAACGCACGCATCGATCCTGATCGATCAAGTTCTCAGAATGCATCAGCGGCATGTAAAAAAATTGGCGCGCAGGTTCATCAACGCGCAAATCCCATTTCTGATTAATGGCTGATTTCGACGCCGCCAATGCCACAGTATCAGATGAAAAGCCTGTATCCTGACCACGAAACATATTGCGCGAAAATTGATCTGCGAGAATAATATATGCCAAAGCCCCGCTCGGATATGTCAACCACAAGCCATAGCGACCTTGCATCAATTCACGCCACGCAGGCTCAAAGCGGTGCTTGATTTCCGCATCTAGGTCCAAATCAACGGAATACCATTTTTCTGGCGCAGTCTCATCAAGCCAGAATTTTAAAATCTGATCAGGGGTCATGGTCGCTCCCTTATTTTACGACAGTTCTTCTCTGGTTTTTTTATTTATGAAAATAAAAGGGTTTTCAATATTTTTCTATATATAGATGTATAAAACTTCATTCATCAACATCTTGGCTTTCTTCCTCTTCCATAGCCGTCTCAATCGCGATTTCTTGCGCGAACTCAACCGATAAAAGAGACGCCGTGGGCATAACGGTTTGATAGGCATTTGCCTCTTCGACGGTTGGAGCCGCCCGCTGCGTGCTGCGATAGGCCGCGTAAAGCGCAAGACCTGCCATCAAGAAAGAAATAAGCACAAAAAACCCATAAGCTCCGATGGCCTGCATGACCCATCCCACGATTAAAGGACCAGCAATGGCCCCAATTCCATTGATGAACAGCAAACCTCCTGAGGCAGACACCATATCATCAAAGTCTAAAAAGTCATTGGTATGCGCGATCAGTAAAGAATAAAGCGGGTTCGACGTTCCCCCTACAATGAAGGCCGAAACCAATAACAAGGTGAAATTCTGCCCCATAAAAACCGCAATAAGAGCCCCAACGGCTCCAATCGCAGCCACGCTCATGATCAAGCGGCGCCGGTCCATTCGATCAGATAACCAGCCGATCGGGTATTGTAAGAACACCGCGCCAATATAAAAAGTGGCAACGAAAAGCGAAATCTCTCCCAGCGATAAACCCACTTCCGCCCCATAAACCGCCGCCATACCAAATTGTGCTGAAAACACCCCGCCCAGCACAAACATCCCCGCGCAGCCCAAAGGTGAGGTTTCAATCAGCTTTTTCAATGGCATTGGATTTGTGGTTTCAAAAGCTGGTGTCGGGCTGATCGAAAGAAGAATCGGCGCAAATGACACGGAAACGAAAACCGAAATGATAATAAATAACGTATAGCCCCCAGGATCACTGGTGACCAATAGGCCTTGGCCAACAACGATTCCCACCATCTGCAATATCAAATAAAGCGAAAGAGATTGACCACGGTTTTCATTCGTTGCGGCGTTGTTCAGCCAGCTTTCAGCGATAATATAAACCCCGCAAAAACAAAATCCGATGATCAAACGCCCAAACATCCAAAAAACCGGGTTTAAATATAATGGAAACAACACCAGCACAGCCGAAATGAAGGAGGCAAGCGCCGCAAATACGCGCACATGGCCAACGCGGCGAATGAGCGAGGGCACCATGCGGCTGGCGCCCAAAAACCCAATGAAATATGCGGACATAATCATCGACATTTCGAAAGGTAAAAACTGCTCTATGCCGCCACGCACCCCCAACAGAGTGCTCTGCAGACCGTTTCCAACCATCAACAGCATCATGCCCAATAAAAGGGCCCAAGAATTCTTAAAAACTGACAGCATGGAAAGGCTCCAATCACCACGCAGAACGGCAGAAAGGCCCGTCTGTTTACCCTAATCGAATCGCTTAATTCTGTCTATCTCTCTGGAACCAAAAGAGAGGAATCACCATAGGAAAAAAACCGATATTGCTGTTTAATCGCGTGGGAATAGATAAATTTCATCTGTTCAAGCCCGATCAACGCTGAAACCAGCATCAACAATGTTGATTTTGGCAAATGAAAATTGGTCATCAATGCGCTTGCCACGTTGAATTCGAAGCCTGGAAATATGAAAATATCGGTTTCCCCCTGCCACGCCTCAATCTGACCACTGCGACGCGCGGCGGTTTCCAGCAAACGCAGCGCGGTTGTCCCTACTGGAATAATGCGCCCCCCCGCAGCCTGCGTTGCGGCTATTTCTTCGGCGGCTTGCAGGGAAACACTTCCCCATTCAGAATGCATCTTATGGCTTCGAATATCCTCGACCTTTACGGGCAGAAAAGTGCCCGCGCCCACATGCAGCGTCACATAGGTTATACCAATATTTTGCTCTGCCAATTGCGCCAAGAGCGGCGCATCAAAATGTAGCGAAGCGGTGGGCGCGGCCACCGAGCCTTGATGCCGCGCAAATACGGTTTGATAATCCTGTCGATCTTGCGCATCGGCGGCTCGTTTTGACGCGATGTAAGGCGGCAAAGGCATCATCCCAAAGCGATCTAACGCGCTCTCAAACGCCGCTTCGCTTCTATCAAAGCGCAGCACAGCTTGCCCTTGTTGTTTATCGAGCAACTGCGCCGACAGGCCGCCGGCGAATTCGATCGTCTCGTTAAGAGCGACTTTTCGCAAGGGTTTGATCAGCGCCATCCAATCACCATTCTCTTGCCGATGCAGCAATGTCACCTCGATCCGGGCTTCGCCGCTGCCGCCTGAGGCGGCGCTCCGCCGGCGCATGCCGCTCAAGCGGGCCGGAATGACCTTCGTATCGTTCAGAACAAGGCGATCTTTAGGAGTGAGATATTCTAACAAGTTTGCCACAGACCGATCCGCGATCCCTTCCCCATTTGACACCAGCAATCGGGCCGAAGAGCGCGGGGAAACCGGCCGCGTGGCAATCAATTCTTCGGGTAGCTCAAAATCAAATTCGGTTAAGTTCATCGCTGCGGTCACTCAAGCTTGGGGGGAGGGCGTCGGAACACATCGCGAAAAATTCCGGGCGTTAAGATCGACAAAGGATTCACCTCTAAACTTGGCTGCCCTTTTTTTCCATCTAACTTAAAACTAAAGCCAAAGAGACCATCGCCTTTTCTGGTCAGAGCCGAGCCAATACCGTTGATAAAATATATTGGCGATAAAACCCCCTGCATATCCAGGCTCTCTGCCTTTCGATTGTAATAGCCATCCAAAGACAACCCGATGGACGGGCCAAACGCGGAGGCTGCTTCAACAATAATTTGTTCCTCAGTGCTTCTGAATTTGGCATCTATCTCCGATAAAAGAATACCCGGCCCTGTCAATTGCTCTAAAAGGCCAACAATGCTTATTGCGTTCAAAAGCTCTGCAAAAACGGGCGCTTTTTGAACTTTGACATTCCGGATTTCCAAAAGCCCATCAGTTTCACCCATTTGTTGGGTTGGAGTTAAATTTAATCTCAGCTGCCCGCCTGTGGCGCTTTGCAAAGCCCCAACCGATGTCAGCAAACGCCCTGCCTGTTCTGACGTTACTTCCAATGCCGTGCGGCCATTAAGCGGCGATAAAACAGCCTCAACTTGTGCCACCCCGTTCACTTTTGCCGAAAACGGACCCGACAATTGCGGTACACTGATCAAATCCGCACGAAATTCGGTCAGTTTATTTTCACCCAACACCACCTCATCCAGGGCCACCTTTAGTGCAAGCGGCGCCGTCTGCGCAGCGTTTGTTTCGGGCATGCCTTCCATCAGCTTTGGAAAATTAAGCCATCCGCCAAATACCTCAATGCCCATCGCGGGGTTAAACTGACCGAACACATCAAGTATATCATCCACTTGAAGCTTAGATATTGATAGCGATTTGAATTCCTCTTGTTCCGCGTAATCTACCGCGCCTTCCAAATTCAAACCAGCGCCGGTTAGGGAAAACGCATCGGTCAGCACCCGCTTATTATAGCGTCCCGTTAGCCGAAACTGGGCGGGTTTTTCAGCCGGTTTTTGCCAATTTATTTGCTTTGCGTTTACCCCTAATCCCACCAAATCAGAGCTGAGGGAAAACGAGGCTTCTGCGCCGCTTGGCAAGCTTGCAGTTACCTGCGCAGGGCTGCTTCCGCTGATCAAGCCTTCGATCTCAGCCCCTGTAAAGCGGTTAACCAATTCAGAGGAAAGATCCAATTCAGCCTCAAGCAGGGCAGGCACATCCGCCTGATCTGGGCCCAATCCCTTTTGAAACTTTGCCGTGAAAGGCACCTGATCAAACCGGCCTGTTCCGGTGAGTTCCAATTGCTCGGGAGATAAAACGATTTGCACCAAATCACTCGAGATCACAGCGCCTGTGTCACCGAAGCCGCCTTCAAAATTCTTCACATCGCCTTCCGCAAAAATTTCAACAGAGTCACCGCCATTTTTAACCATCGAAAATGAAACCGAGGCGGTCAAAGCAACCTCGCCCACCCCCGGTATTTTGGGAAGTTTTGTTTCGCTATTTCGCGAAGACACGATGATATCAACAAGTGGGAGTACATCCGCCAACTGCCCCGACACGACAACATCCGCCACCCCATCTGATGGGATTTTTTTCGTATTGGGGATCACGAAGCGCGTTCCGGACATATCTACAGGCCGGGCCCCGCTTGCAGTCATAAATCCCGCACTCAAATTGGTTGCAAGCCGATTTGAATTTGACGAAAATTGCCCCCGTGCCCGCGTGATCATCGGCAATGATTTTGTAACCCGTAGCGCAGTCTCCTCATAAGCAAATCCAAGATCTAGCACCGGGGGCTGGTTTGCGGGCAATCTCCAGGCGAAGCGCACATCACGTAATTTCGAGTGCTTTACATTTTTTGAGACCCAATCTCTGGATCTGGGTTTAAACCCTACGGGCCAATAATCCATTATGGCGGCCTTGGTTAAAGTTGGGATGCGAGCGTCGAGCGCCACAGACCAACCCAGCGCCTCAGCGTTCACCCGCGCCTGACCCCGAACTGAAATCTTTTTTGCACTATTCGTTGCGTAAAACTGCCTAATATCAAGCCGAAATGGAGTTAAATTCAAGCGAAAATCAACCAAAGCGTCATCCAGAATAACTGCATCGAGTTGACTGTTCTGAAAGTTTGCTCTCGCCTCTGAAAATCTAAGTTGGCCAAACAAGCTATCGGGCCAAGCCTCGTTCATCTCAAGCGCGGCGTAACCCTGCCCCAGAAACGACACATCAGAGCCCACAATTTTGATTTGATCAAACTCTAAACGGCGATCCAGCGGATCATAGGTGAAATAGGTTTGCGCCGTTTCAAACTGGATCGGCACCGCTGTTTCATTGGGTCTGAGCGCGCCTTGTTTTATCTGCAAACTTACGCTGAGCGCCCCCAAAGCGCCGGATCCATCTATCGCACCGTTTATCGCGCCAGAAATTGGACCCTCAACGGGGTTCAACCATGCAAAGAATGGCAGCTGGCTCGCCATATCCTGCGCTGGAAAATCTTCGAAAACCACATCAAAATTTGCGGCGCTCTCTCCGATTTGTCGTTCGATGCCGGCGCGCAAGCTCGCATAATCAGCTCCCCCGGCCAGCAGCCCCATACTGACGTCAAGCGATAAAGCCGCCCCTTGTTTTTTTAAAACAAGCCTTGCCCCATCAATCACCCAATTTCGCCGGCTGAGAAAATCTTGATAGGTGATCGCAATGTTATTGATCGCGATTGTCTTCAAACTCTCAAAGAGGGCGGTTTGCAACACTTGATCCATCGGCATGATCAATGTTGGAAATAGCGTCATCGCCACGTCGCTGGGCTTCAAATCCGCGCTTTGAACATAGATATCGCCCGTCTTCTGCCGGCTTAACGGCATAAAAACGCCATCAGCTATGAGCATTTCCGGCCTGATCTGTCCCTCAAAAAGCGCTGGCAGATTCACCTCAACGCGCAGGGATCGTACATCAAGCGGCGCATCTAACGGCCCTGGCAATGAAATCGAAACATTCTCAAACTGAAATTGAGGCGCCCAATTTTCGGATAATGTCAGGAATAAATCAGAAAACTTGACTTCCGCATCCGGAAGGTTTTCGCTTAAAATGCTCGCAACGCGGCCTTCAACCCAATATGGTAGCGGAAGATCGCGGCCCTTTAAAACCGCAATGAACAGCAATAAACACAGGATCAACGCTCCCAAAAGCGCACTAACCGCAGAGACCAATATAGCAAGCCAGCGCCGGGGATGGCGCGCAACCATCACATTCTTCCCTTCTTCGCCCACTCTTTCGTCACCTAACTCTTTTTTCGCGGTCCATTTGTTCTAGTTCTTAGCGCGACTGCCAATTTTTTAGCAAGGAATGCACCATGACAAATTTGCCTTATCCCGCTCCGATTGTACAGCTGCCGCGGGATGGTGGCGGCGAATTGGCGCT
>Ga0255755_1003251_pt1 | contig 12656 bp, 11 predicted proteins | sample 011ome_18_FD_179955 | JGI IMG/M metagenome (GOLD analysis project Ga0255755, IMG submission 179955) | Coastal salt marsh microbial communities from the Groves Creek Marsh, Skidaway Island, Georgia - 011501BT metaG (version 2) | ecosystem: Environmental > Aquatic > Marine > Intertidal zone > Salt...
GTTCTTCCTATAGAGCCGTGGTAGACCACCACGTTGATAGGCTGGATGTGGAAGCGCAGTAATGCGTGCAGCTGACCAGTACTAATAGCTCAATTGGCTTGATTTATGCACTGAAAAAAATTTTTAGATCTAAAATGCTTTAAATAAAAAAAACTTATTAGCATTTTTAAATATTGTATTATTAATTTATAACTTACACGGCTGTAATCTATTTTTTACTAACAATTATTAAAAAATAGCTATAACAATCTTTCAAATATATTATAAAATTACTTAGTTATGAATATATTAGTTACTGGTGGCGCTGGCTTTATAGGTAGTCACTTAGTTGAACAATTACTTAAAAAAAAACATAAAATAAGTGTTATTGATAACTTAAGCACAGGTAGAATAGAAAACTTACAAAACTTTAAGGACAGAATTAAATTTTATAGGTTTGATTTATCAAAAAAAGGTAAGTGGGAAAAAATTTTAAAAAAAATTGATGTTGTTTTTCATCTAGCAGCACTTGCTGATATTGTTCCTAGTATTCAAAATCCAGATAAATATTTTAATGCTAATGTAGTAGCCACCAAAAATTTAGTGGAGAGTTGTATCAAAAATAAAGTTAAAAAGATTATATATTCTGCATCATCTTCATGTTACGGAATTCCAAAAAAATATCCTACCCTTGAAAATGAAACTATAGATCCAAAATATCCTTATGCATTAACCAAAAGAATTGCAGAGGAAATTCTTCTTCATTACGGAAATATTTACAAAATTAAAATAACATCTTTAAGACTTTTTAATGTATATGGAACAAGATCGAGGACTTCAGGTACATATGGAGCAATGTTTGGGGTTTTTTTAAAACAAAAATTAGCAAATTCTCCATTAACAGTTGTGGGAAATGGAAATCAAACAAGAGATTTTACTTATGTTACAGATGTAGCAAATGCTTTTATTCAATGTATTAAATATAAAGGAAAAAAAAAAATATTTAATATTGGTACTGGAAAACCAGTTTCAATTAATAAAATTGTTGAAATATTAAATTGTAAAAAAATTCACATTCCAAGAAGACCTGGAGAACCATCAATTACACATGCTAATATTTCACTTGCTCAAAAGGAATTGAATTGGAAATATAAGATAAATATTAGAGAGGGTATTAATTTAATATTAAAAGATATTGAATATTGGAAACATGCACCTCTTTGGACTGCATCAAAAATTAAACTTGCAACTGCAGACTGGTTTAAATATTTAAAGTAATGCAATTCGAGAAGAAAAAAATTTTAAATAAAATTAAAAATTTAAAAATAAAAAATAAAAAAATTGTATTATGTCATGGAGTTTTTGACTTGGTGCATCTTGGGCATATTGAGCATTTTAAAAGTGCAAAAAAATATGGTGATTTTTTAATAGTTTCTTTAACTAAAGATAAATTTATAAAAAAAGGACCAGGAAGGCCATTATTTAATGAACAACAAAGAGCAGAATACCTAAATAATATTAAAATTATAGATGAAGTAATTTTAAGCCCAAGTGAGTCATCTATAGAAATCATAAATCTCATTAAACCCGACTATTATATTAAAGGTCCAGATTATAAAAATAATCTTAATGATAAAACTAGAAAAATATCCTTAGAAAAAAGAGCTGTAGAGAAAAATGGTGGTAAAATTAAATATACTAATGATGTAGTTTTTAGCTCAAGCAATATATTGAATTCTTCTAATTTAATTTTCAATAATAAACAAAAAAACTTTATCGATGATTTAAAAAAAAAATTTAGTTATAGAGAAATAGAAAAAATAATTAAAAAATTTAAATCTTTAAAAGTTTTAGTTTTGGGCGAATTAATAATAGACAAGTATTGTTTTGGTGATGTAATTGGAAAATCTGGAAAAGAACCCCATTTAGTTTTAAAAGAAAAATATACAGATTATTATCTTGGAGGATCAGCGGCGATTTCGAGACATCTTTCTACATTTGTAAAAAGTGTAAAAATAATTTCTCCATTTGGTAATGAAAAATTTTATAATTCAATAACTAAAAGTAAACTGGAAAAAAATATTGAAACTATTTTTTTTAAACCTTATTCAAATTTTAAAACAATTACTAAAACAAGATTTGTAGATAAAAACTCAAATTATAAGTTATTTGGATCATATACTTTACCTGAAAAAAAAATTGATCCAACTGTAATTCAAAACGTAGTCAAGAAAATAAAAGAATATAAAAAAAAAACAAATATGACTTTAATTTGTGACTATGGTCATAATTTTATTTCAAAAAAAATTGCAAGTGAAATCAGTAAAAATAATAAATATATTTTTTTAAACACGCAAATAAATGCATCCAATATAGGCTATCAAAATATTAAAATGTATAAATCCATTAATTCAATGATAATTAACGAGAGTGAATTGAGACAGGAACTAAGAGATAGTTCGAGTGATTTAAAATTATTAGCTAAATTATTAATAAAAAATCGAAAAATTAATAATTTAATAATCACCAGAGGTTCTGAAGGAGCAATTTTAATGAATAAAAGTTATAAAGTTTTTTCCTGTCCAGCTTTTGCAATAAAATCTATAGACAAAGTAGGGGCTGGTGATGCAATGTTGTCAATAGCATCTCTTGGTCTTAAATTAAAACTTGATCCAGAATTAGTCTTGTTTATAAGCTCAATTGCGGCTGCTATTTCAGTTGAAAGTATAGGCAATAAAGAACATGTGACATTTGAAAAATTAGATAGAATCTTAGAGTATATGTTTAAATGAGAAAAATATTTATAACAGGAGGAGCAGGTTATGTTGGCTCAAGATTAGTTCCAAAATTATTAAGTCTTGGACACAAAGTTACAGTCTATGATTTAATGTTATATGGCGAAGAAGTACTGGATGATAATCAGAATTTATTTAAAATTAAAGGAGATATTCGAGATACTGAAAAATTAAAAAAAGTATTACCGGGTCATGATACGCTAATACACTTAGCTTGTATTTCTAATGACCCAAGTTTTGAATTAAATCCAATTTTAGGTAAATCTATTAATTTACTTGCATTTGAGCCATTAGTAGAATTGAGCATTAAAAGTAAAGTCAGTCATTTTATTTATGCATCCTCATCTTCAGTTTATGGAATTAAAGAAGAAAAAAATGTAACTGAAGATATGTCGTTAGAACCTTTAACAGACTACTCTAAATTTAAGGCTGAGTGCGAAAAAATTTTGAATAAATATAGTTCTCAAAATTTTATAACTACTACGATTAGACCTTCAACAGTTTGTGGCTATGCTAGAAGACAAAGATTGGATTTAGTGGTAAATATTCTTACAAATCATGCATTTCATAATAGGGTAATAAAAGTTTTTGGTGGAGACCAGCTAAGACCTAATGTACATATTGAGGATATGGTCGACTCATATCTGTCAGTTCTAAATGCTGATACAAAAAAAGTTAACGGTGAAATCTTTAATGTTGGTTTTAAAAATCAAACAGTAAATGAATTAGCTAACGATGTGACTGAAATAGTTGGAGATGATGTTAAAATTATCAAAACCAAATCTGATGACAATAGATCATATCATGTTAGCTCAGAAAAAATTAGAGAAATATTAGGTTTTCAAACTAATTATACAGTTAAGGATTCTGTAAGTGATTTAAAAAGTGCTTTTGAAAATAAATTATTAATTAATACTTTTGAAAATGAATTTTTTTTTAATATTAAAAGAATGAATTCAATAAAATTAAAATGAAAGTAAGATACTCTTATTTGCCTCAACAATTTGGCAATTGTCCTGAACTATGGTCTGATCTTAAAAAATTTGTTAAGACTGGTGATTTTACTCTTGGTAAGCCTTTACAAATTTTTGAAAAAAAATTTGCTAAAATTATAGGAACAAAGTACGCGGTAGGTGTTAATTCAGGAACAGATGCAATTAAATTGCCGCTAAAGGCAATTGGTATAAAAGCAGGAGATGAAATTATAACAGCAGCTAATACTTTTGTGGCAACTGTTGGGGCAATAACTGAATTAGGTGCCAAGCCAATATTTATAGATTGTGATGATACATTTTGTATGGATGTGAATTTGATTGAAAAAAAAATCACAAAAAAAACAAAAGCTATTTTACCAGTCCATTTTACTGGATATATGACAAATATGCCTAAATTGATGAAAATTTCCAGAAAGCATAAAATACCAATTGTAGAGGACGCGTGTCAGTCAATTTTAGCAAATATTAACAACAAGAATGCAGGCACATGGGGCGTTGCAGGGTCTTTTTCCCTCCATCCATTAAAAAATATTAATGTATGGTCTGATGGTGGAGTGATTACTACAAATAATTATTCATTATATAAAAAGTTAACTCTTTTAAGGAATCATGGATTATATGGAAGAGATAAAGTAAAAATCTGTGGATATAACTCAAGATTAGATACTTTCCAGGCGGTTGTTGGCAATTGGATAATTCCTAAAGCAAAAAATATTGCAAAAAAAAGAATTACTAATGCTAAATATTTAGATGAAAATTTAAGAAAAATTAAAGGCATTACCATACCAGAACGAATTAAGAACTGGAAGATAGTATATCATTTGTACATTATATTTGCAAAGAACAGAAACAAGCTTTTAGATTATTGCCTTAGCAAAGGTATAGAGGCAAAAATTCACTATCCAGTTCCAATTTATAGGCAACCTGCATTAAAATTTCTTAAACATAAAAAAGGAGATTTTCCCGTAACAGATAGACATGCGAAATCAATTATAAGTTTTCCATGTGATCAACACTTAAGTAAAAAAGAGATCAATCATATTATAAAAACTGTTCAAAATTTTTATAAAAAAGACAAATGAGAGTTCCATATGTCAATTTAGATAAACAATCTAAAGAGGAAGAAAAAGAACTTATTAATATTTTTAAAAAAGTTTTAGTTTCAGGAAATTACGTAGGTGGAAAGTACATCACTGATTTTGAGGAAAAAATAAGAAAATTTTGTAAAGTTAAATACTGTATCTCTTTAAATAGTGGTACCGATGCTTTAACTTTAGCTTTACATGCTTTAGGAGTTAGGAGAGGTGATGAGGTTATTACAACACCGAATTCTTTTATTGCTTCCACTGCAGTAATTGCTCATCTAGGTGCCAAACCAGTTTTTGTTGATGTTCTAGAAGATCAAAATATGAATTATAAATTAATTGAAAGTAAAATATCAAAAAAAACAAAAGTGATTATGCCTGTTCATTTAACTGGAAGAATGTGCGATATGAGCAAAATAAAAAAAATTGCAAGTAAGTATAAATTAAAAATAGTTGAAGATTGTGCCCAATCTATTGGATCAAGTTTTAAAGGAATAATGTCTGGTGCATGGGGAGATGTAGGTTGTTTTTCTGCCCATCCATTAAAAAACTTAAATGCAGTAGGTGACTCAGGATATTTAACAACTAATTCAAAAAAAATATATAAATATATAGCTGACATTAAAAATCATGGGATGACAAATAGAAATATAGTTAGAAATTTTGGTTATGTATCAAGAATGGATAATTTACAGGCAGCAATTTTGGATTTTCGAATTTTAAAATTAAATAATATTATTAAAAAAAGAAGAGAAAATTCGTTACTCTATAAAAAGTTTATAACCTCTAAGAAAGTTTTTATACCAGAAGATAAAAAAGATGAATTCAATACCTATCATACATTTGTAATTCAAGTTCCAAATAGAGATAAGCTTAGAAAATATTTAGAAAAAAATAAAATAGAAACTTCCATACACTACCCAAGGCCTATTCATTTGCAGCCTGCTGCAAAATATATGAATTACAAAAAAGGAGATTTTCCTAATACAGAAAAACAGAGTAAGAGAATATTAACCTTGCCAATTAATCAATTCTTAAAAGCAAAGCAAATAAAAAAAATTTCTAAATTGATAAATGATTTTTATGAAAGATAAAGAGTTAAATAAGTTATTTAGAATTTGGAGTAGCATTTATAGAATAAGATCTATTGAAAAAGCAATAGCTAGAGAATATTCAAAAAATGAAATGAGATGTCCTACACATCTTTCGATTGGACAAGAAGCTGTACCTTCTTGTATTCAAGAATTTATAGATGAAAAGGATTTTGCAGTAAGTAGTCATAGAGGACACGCCCACTACTTGGCCAAAGGTGGAAGTCTAAAAAAAATGATCTGCGAAATTTTTGGTAAAGAAAACGGTTGTGCAAATGGCAAAGGTGGATCTATGCATCTTATCGATAGATCTGTTGGATTTGCAGGAACAACAGCTATTGTCGCAAACAGTATTCCAATTGGTGTTGGCTTGGCATTCTCTCAAAAATTAGAAAAAAAAGGAAATATCACAATCGTTTATTTTGGAGATGGTGCTGTAGAAGAAGGTGCCTTCTACGAGTCTGTAAATTTTGCAATAGTTAAAAAACTGCCAGTTTTTTTTGTATGTGAAAATAATTTATATTCTGTGTATAGCCCTTTAAAAGTTAGACAGCCGAAGGGAAGATCAATTGCAAAAATGGTTAAAAATATGAATTGTAATACAATTAGTGGGGATGGGAATAATCCTATTCAAATTTATAATAAAATATCAAAAGCAATAAATAGCTTAAGAGAAGGTAGAGGCCCAGTATTTGCAGAATTTAAAACATACAGGCACCTTGAGCATTGTGGACCTAACTTAGATGACAATCTTAATTATCGCCCAATTAAAGAAATAAATTATTGGTTAAAAAATGACCCTTTAGTATTACTTGAAAAAAAATTATCATTTTCAAACTTTAGTAAAAAAATGATTATTAAAAAAAATATAGTAGATAAAGAAATCTCAGAAACTTTTAAATTTGCTAGAAAAAGTAAATTTCCAAAAATAAATTTAAAAACAGATCAAGTTTATGCAAAAAAATTATAAAATAATGACTATGAGCTCATCAATCAATGATGCTCTTTGTGAGGCCATGAAAAGAGATAAAAAAATGTTATGTTTTGGATTGGGGACAACAGATCCAAAAGGAATTTTTTCGACTACAAAAGATTTAGAAAAAAAATTTGGTTCAGACAGAGTTTTTGATGTTCCTGCATCAGAAAATGCCTTAACTGGTGTATCAATTGGACTTGGTTTAAATAAGATTAGAACAGTTGTTACACATCAAAGACTCGACTTTTTCTTATTGGCAATGGATCAATTAGTTAATTCTGCAGCTAAATGGTTCTATACTTTCAACCAGCCAGTTCCAATAACAATAAGATTAATAGTTGGACGTGGATGGGGTCAAGGACCTACTCACTCACAAAATTTACACTCTTGGTTTACACATATACCTGGGCTAAAAGTTGTAATGCCATCAAACCCTAATGATGCTAGGAATCTTCTTTTGGCATCAATTTTTGATCCAAACCCAGTTATATTTATAGAGCATCGTTGGTTGCATGAGTTAGAGGGTGTCGTCAAAAGACCAAAAAAAATTGAGAAATTGGGCAAAGGAAAAATAATTACTTATGGCAATAAAATTACGATTATTGCAATGTCATATCTGGTTTTGGAAGCTAAGATTGCAATTGCTCATTTTAGAAAATTCAACATTGATTGTGAGCTAATAGATATAAGATGTCTACAGCCTTTAGATTGGAATTTAATAAAAAAATCAATTAATAAAACAGGTAGAGTGCTGGTGCTGGATACTGCAAATAAAAATAATTCCTTTTCATCTGAAATTATTACTAAAATAGTTACAGAGTTAATGCCAAAACTTAAATCAGCTCCTCAAAGATTGACTATGCCAGATATACCTGAGCCAGCGAGTTTTGGCTTAACCAAAGGGTTATACGTAAGACCATATGATATAGTTAAGTCTATCAGTAAAATTCTAAAATTAAAAAATAATTACATATTAAAATCTGTTATAAAAGAGCCAAAGCCACATGATGTTCCTGGCTTATGGTTTAAAGGACCATTTTAGAATGTTTATCAAAATAAAAGATAAAAAATTAGGAGATAATTTTATTAAAAATGGTTATTTGATTTGTAAAATCACAAACAAAAAAGATTTACAATTTATAAATGAAGAATTCACTAAATTTTTTGAAAAAAGATTTAAAACCAAAATTAAAAATTCTCAAAAATTTTTTAATAATATACATAATAAAATATCCTTAAAAGATTTAAATGATATTAGATTGTCTCTAATAAATGACGTCACATCTAAAAAAAAATTTAGAATTTCATATTATAATATTGCACAAGATATACTTAATTGTATTGCTGGAAATGAACTGGCTATGCAGAATTCAATTAATCTGAGCATTCAATTGCCTAAAGACAAAAGCTCTCTTCTTACAATGCATGCTGATACATGGTCTGGCGATTCTCCTTTTGAGGTAGTTATTTGGTTGCCATTAGTAAATGTATATAAAACCAAGTCTATGTATATATTACCAGCTAATCAATATTCATTTTTTGAAAAAAAAATTTTAAAGTATAAAAATAAAAGTAGTTCTTTTTTATTTGATAAAATTAAGAATAAAGTTAAATGGCTAAATATAAAACATGGAGAGTTTTTAATCTTTAATCAGTCGTTGCCTCACGGTAATGTTGTCAATGAAGAAAAAGAAAGCAGAATATCAATGAACTGTAGATTTAAAGGTTTATATACACCATATGGTTCAAAAACTATTGGAGATTTTTTTGAACCAATTACACTTAAACCAGCTACTCATATTGGTATAAATTACGAATTTCCAAAAATATGAATGTTTATAGAGGATATATATCCAGCAGAGATTGCATGGGTGTAAATTATCCACAAAGAGTTCAAAATATAATTATCAGGGATTTTTGTAATAATAATAAATTTGAACTGTTATTGAGTTCAGCAGAATACTCCATGAAAGGATCTTATTTTGTTTTGAAAGATATTATTAAAGAACTCTCTAAAATTAATGGTGTAGTTGCTTTCTCAATTTTCCAATTACCAGAAAGTAAAATTGAAAGAATAAATTTTTTAAAGACTTTTATTAAAAGAAAAAAAAGCATACACTTTGCGCTTGAGAGATTTTCTGTCAAAACTAATAAAGATATAGAAAAGCTAAATCAAATTTGGAAAATTAAAAAAACTCTAAAAAATAAAAATTTAAAACCCTGGATAAATAAAAAATGAAAAAAAATTTTATTGAAAAATTGCATTTATCAACCAACAGAAATTATCTTGAGAGAATGAATAATAAAAAAGTTGAATGCATGAAGATAGCCAGAAAATTTGACAATGAATTTTGGGATGGAGAACGCAAATATGGTTATGGTGGATATAAGTATATACCAGGAAGATGGAGTGATGTAGCAGATCAATTAATTAAGACATACAATTTGTCTGAAGGATCAAAAGTTTTAGATGTTGGTTGTGGGAAGGGGTATTTATTAAAAGAATTAAATTCTAAAATTAATGGACTTCAAATTTATGGATTTGATATATCAAAATATGCAATAGAAAATTCTCATTCCGAAGTAAAAAAACATTTATATGTTGATAAAGCACAATCTAAACAAAAATATGAAGATAATTATTTCGATCTTGTTTTTTCTCTTGGCACTTTACATAATTTAGAAATATTTGATCTTAAAAAAGCTGTTAAAGAAATCGAAAGAATTGGAAAAAAAAAATATTTAATGGTTGAATCTTTTAGGAATGAAGAAGAATTATTTAATCTTCAATGTTGGGCCCTAACATGTAAAGCTTTTTTTTCAGAAGAAGAGTGGTTATGGCTTTATAATGAATTTGGCTATACTGGAGATTATGAATTTATATATTTTTAAATTTCATAATTTATTTGTTAAAAAAAATTAATATAATTTATAAATAAAATTTATTTGAGGAAAAAATTTGATTATTTTTAAGAAATTTATAAATTTTATTTTTTTTAAACCTGAGCGTTTATTTATGTTTTTACCTCCTTTAAATTATCCATCGGAGGTAAGGTACATTTATATATTAAGAAATTTTCTAATTTATTTTAAAATCAAAAAATGGAAAAAATCATTTCTGATGATCATAAAAGGTATAGAAAAATTATTTTTTGATATATTAAAAATATTATATTTTCCATTTTCAGCTATTATTTTTTTTACAAAGTATAGGTTCATACAACCAAATTATGTACAAATAGGAACTGTTGCTAATCATCTTTGCATGATGACAAAATATCAGTTAATAAAAAATAAAATTCCCATTATTTTCATACCAAAACATTCTAATTATAGTTTTATAACTAAAATTTTTAAAAAAAATCCAAAAATTATTTTTGTTGATAGTTTAATATTAAATATTATTTGTTTACCATTTTTTTATACAAATTTTATTTCATGCCATATTAGAGATATTGATTATTTATATGATAATAAAAAAAAAAAAATTGGTAAGCGAGAGTGGTCTAGAGTTTATTGTAAATTAGATTTTAAAAAAAATGGTTTTTTTGAATTCAATGATGAATATGAAAAAAAATGTAATTCTTTGATTAGAGATAAATTTGGTTTTATTGAGATGAATAAAACCTTTATATTACATGCAAGAGAAAGCAAATATATTAAAACTTCATATCTCAGAAATTGCAATATTAACAATTATCTTGATGGCATGAATTTTTTAATTTCAGAAAATTATAACGTTATAAGGTTAACAAACTCATATGACGATAAATTAAAATTTCATAAAAATTATTACGAATTAAATGTTGATTTTCCTGAAAATCAATTTTTACAATTTTTTTTAATAAATAATGCAAAAGGTTTTATCTCTTGTAATTCAGGTCCAGCTTCCATTGGTTTGTTATTTGAAGCACCCATGTTACAGGTTAATTGTATAGATATTCCTTATGCTATAGGCGAAAAGAGCTTATATTTGCCTAAAATTGTTAAAAAAAAAGATAAACTCATTAAATTCGAAAATTTATGGCACGCAAATGATTTAATTAAATCTGAGCAGTTTGCAAATAAAATGGGTTATGAAGTAATTGAAAATTCAAAAGAAGAATTGACTGAAGCTATAAAAGAATTTTTTTATCTTGTGAACAGCCAAAACACTAAAAACTATCAATCACAAAAAAAGTTTAAAGAAAAAATTCAATTAATAAGTCATGGTCATTCAATTGCAAACTTAACAAATCATTTTTTTAATAAATATCAAGATTTATTTAAATAATTTTATTTTAGATTATTTTTTTCATTTCCAAAAAGTCTCTCATAGAACCAAATGGATATCGAATTATATTATTTTTTTTTAATTGAATTTTAGCATCTTCAGAAAAAACACAACCATGGAAAAAAAATTGTACTCTTAAGGTTTTACATTTTTGATTACTTAAATTTTCTTTATGGATAAAATTATTATTATATGAAAAAGGGATGGGAAATACAGCCATACAATATTCATTTTTTGTCTTAATAGTAAATATAGTTTTATTGTATTTATTATCTACCTGTTTAACTTCACAAAATTTTTTTACATTTAAATTTTTAGTATATTTATCCTTTAATAAAAAAAGTTCCTCGTTAATTTTTGATAAGTTTTTTTCATAATTTTTAACATTGTTTATAAAATTTATTTTGAAAATGTTATTATTCATTTTTTTACTATTGGTTTTATAGATATATATTTTAAATTTTTCAAAATCGAATTGCTTTATAATTTCAAAATTTAAAATTTTATCACTTAAAATATATTCGATATCATATAGATCAATCAAAGTACTATAATTTGAAATACTTGGTACTGATTGCCTTTCAATATATTTGTTGCCATTAAAATTAAGTGGAGTTTTAATCTTAGATTTTGAGTCCAGGGAGAAATTATCATTATATTTGATATTAAAATTTTCTTTATTAGATAATGCAGTAGAAATATCTAGATATTGAGAATGTCCTTCGTTAATAATAATGTCATTCATCCAAAAAAAGACAAAGCTTAATGATCCGCCAAAAGAATTATTGTAAAGATATTTAATATTTTCCCATCTAACATGTGCAAATGAAGCTTGATTGATAAATGAAGTTGCATATAAGTCAGAATCAAAACTTGGCAAACTAATTAAAACTCTTTTATTCTGTAAGTCTTTTTTTAAAAAAAATTCTTTATTAGGTTTGTCCCAAAAAAATTTTTTTTGATAACCGTTATCATTTAACTCAGTTGGAATATGATGGTTAGTCAGTTTGTTATATGAATTGAAGAATGAGTAGAAATTATAAAAAAAAACAAGAATAAATACTGATAGCAGTGATTTAAATATAAAATCTTTTTTTGAATGATAAATAATCATAAATACAATAGAAATATATAAATATTGAAACGAGTATTCCAAATACAAAGGTTGCGGAATTTTCCATAAATTATATTTATATTTGTAAAGTAGACCAAAAATTATTGTTAAAAGACTAAAAATTATTAAAAAAGAAGAATAAAATAATTCCCTTTTTTGGAACTGTAGTCTGAGTGAAAAAAAAATTAAAATTATATTTAAGATTAAAAATTTTTTTGACAAAAAAATTGTAAAATTATAATTAGAAAAAGATGCTGGGTATAAATCACCAGCCCCAATTCTAGCTGAACCAAGAGAAATTAATACAAATGGAATTGCACAAAATAAATTTGCCAACAAGATTAAAAA